>Ga0255052_10000592_pt1 | contig 29104 bp, 26 predicted proteins | sample JV7_2_21_MG_FD_188632 | JGI IMG/M metagenome (GOLD analysis project Ga0255052, IMG submission 188632) | Seawater microbial communities from Jervis Inlet, British Columbia, Canada - JV7_2_21 | ecosystem: Environmental > Aquatic > Marine > Inlet | place: Canada: British Columbia | collected...
ATTCACGAAGAGCATATCGTTCTTCATAGCTCATCGGAAACCATACTCGCAGACAAGGTCATCATTGCTACGGGTGCCTGGTCGAAGCCTCTGGCCAAACAGGCGGGCAACAGGCTGCCGCTTGATACCGAGCGGGGCTATCACATCATGCTCAGCACCAAAAATAGTCGATTGCTCAATCGCCCGGTCGTGAATGGAGAATCATATTTCGTGCTCGTACCAATGGAATCCGGGTTACGTTTGTGCAGTCAGGTCGAACTTGCCGGAGTCGATACTGCGCCGGATTACCGGCGCATTCGACGGTTACTCCCCGTCGCCAGCAGGATGGTGCCCGGCCTCGATGCGACCGAGGAATCGGCGTGGATGGGGTGCCGGCCCTCATTGCCTGACTCACTTCCTGTCCTCGGAATCTCCAGGCGCAGCGATGATGTGCTGTACGCGTTCGGCCATCAGCATCTTGGACTGACGCTCGGCCCCGCAACCGGGTTAATAATTGCCGACCTGGTGGCCGGAAGAGATCCGGACATCGATCTCACGCCCTATCGCCCGGACAGGTACTAGCGACCTAACGCGGGCTCATGGCCTGCGTGTTATGCTCAGATAGTCTTCCGAAAAACAAGAACAAGAATGCAAGACTACGGTTTTCTCTCCATTGTCCCGCCATTGCTGACCATTGCCGTCGCGCTCTATAGCAGAAATGTCCTTGTCGCCCTGATCGTTGGCATCGCAAGTGGCTCGTTCATCATCACGGATTTCAATCCATTCGACATGATGCTGAATGCCATCGAGGAGCAGGTGCTCGCCGAATTCACGAGCGGCACCCAGTCGCAGGTGATCATCACGATGATGGTTATCGGTGGATTCGTAAAATTGCTGGAAGTCTCGGGCGGCGCAAAGGCGTTCGCCAGGAAGATGCTTGCCATCGTCTCGACACGGGCAAGAGCACAATTGCTCGCTTGGCTGTCCGGGTTGGGAATTTTCTTTACAGACTCAGGGAACGCCCTGATCATCGGTCCGCTATATCGATCCGTTTTCGATGAATTCAAACTCTGCCGGGAGAAACTCGCCTACATCCTCGACACGACCTCCTCTCCCATTAGCATCCTGATCCCGTTTATCGGCTGGGGTGCATACATCATGTCATTGATCGAAAAAACATATGCGGAAGTCGGGCTCACCGAGAATGAATTTTCAGTTCTCATCAAAGTGATTCCTTATCAGTTCTATGCCTTCCTTGCGCTGCTGACGATTCCTATTGTCATATACACGCGCAAGGATTTCGGGCCAATGAAGCGAGTTCAAACGGACTATCTCGAGGCCCTGAAATTCAGGAGCGCCGGGGTTGATGAGAAACCGGAAGACGGTTTCGATTCCAAGACACCCATGGGTATGTTTCTTTATCCGCTAGGCGTCATGCTCCTTCTCGTCGGCGGGCTGATCACCTGGCATGCGACGCATGGCGGCATCACCGGCGCGCACATTCGATCAACGCTGATCCTCTCCTACCTGACTGCATCAATGACCTGCATGGAAATGATGCGACGCCACCAGGGAAAAACGTACACGGAAATGATCGGTACATTCATTCAAGGCGCGGAGAGCCTCGTTTATGTTTCGATCGTGCTGGTCCTGGCGTGGTCCTTGAGTTCGGTCACCACTGATTTGCATACGGCGGACTATCTCGCGTCACTCATTGGCGACTCTGTCTCGCCGGTCTATTTTCCGATGATCGTATTCGCCCTTGGCGCTTTGATTTCACTATCGACCGGTTCATCGTACGGCACGTTTGCCATCCTGATGGCGATCGCCGTGCCGGTTGGATTTGAGCTTGGCGCTTCGATGTACCTTACGATCGCGGCCGTGCTGAGCGGTGGCTTGTTTGGTGATCACTGTTCACCGATCTCGGATACAACCGTTCTCGCATCCGTTGGCGCTGACTGCAATCACCTGAGTCATGTGATCACCCAGGGCGCGTATGCCGGAATAACCGGACTCGTCACACTTCTGGCTTTCTGGATGGCAGGCGTCTACGAAACGCCGTATGTTCTGTTGATCGCAATTGTCGTTCTTTTCATCGCCATGACGACCGTCATGCGGTTCTTTGGCACGGAAGTTATTCCCCGGGAAGGCCCCTAAGCAGTGTCAGTGATAATCGACCACAGACGCCCTAATTAAGCAATCGTGAATAAATACGACGCCGTTCATCGCAGGTCGCTCGAAAACGCAGAAGAATTCTGGGCGGAAGCGGCAGGGGCGATCGAGTGGCACAAGACCTGGGATAAAGTCCTCGACGATTCACGCGCGCCCTTTTACCGGTGGTTCTCCGGTGGCCAGCTGAATACGTGCCATAACGCACTGGATCGTCATATCGATGCCGGGCGCGGCGAACAGGCTGCATTGATTTACGACAGCCCCGTCACTAACTCAAAAAGAACACTCACTTATCGCGAGCTTCGGGATGAGACAGCGCTGTTTGCTGGCGCCCTCGCGGCAAACGGCATTGGCAAGGGCGATCGCGTCATTGTCTACATGCCGATGGTTCCCGAAACTGTCGTCGCGATCCTTGCTTGTGCGCGCATCGGCGCCGTTCATTCGGTTGTCTTTGGCGGCTTTGCCGCCAATGAACTCGCCACGCGCATAGATGACGCAAGACCGAAAGCCATTGTTTCGGCTTCCTGCGGTATTGAGCCCAACAGAATAGTGAACTACAAGCCCTTGCTCGATGCCGCCATTCAACTCGCTTCGCACACACCGGAGTTGTGCATCATTCTCCAACGACCCGAAGCGACCGCAGCACTGACACCAGGTCAGGACATCGACTGGCACGAGGCTATGACGTCGGCAACGCCGCACGCCTGCGTGATCGTCGAGGCAACGGATCCTCTTTACATCCTGTACACGTCGGGCACCACAGGTGAGCCGAAGGGTATCGTTCGAGACAATGGCGGACACGCCGTGGCGCTTCACTGGACGATGAAAAACATTTACGGAGTAGATCCGGGAGAAGTGTACTGGGCCGCCTCCGACGTCGGCTGGATCGTAGGTCATTCTTACATTGTTTACGCACCTCTCCTGCACGGCAATACGACCGTGATGTTCGAAGGAAAGCCAGTCGGTACGCCGGATGCCGGTGCATTCTGGCGGGTAGTGGATGAACATGAGGTAGCGTGCATGTTCACGGCACCGACCGCATTCCGCGCCATCAAGCAGCAGGACCCCGAGGGCCTGTTGACCAAAGAGCACGATCTCTCTCGCTTACGAGCACTATTTCTTGCCGGGGAGCGCTGTGATCCGGACACACTCAACTGGGCCACGGAAAAACTAAAGGTACCGGTAATCGATCACTGGTGGCAGACGGAGACCGGCTGGGCCATTGCATCGAACTGTCTCGGCATCGAAACACTGCCCGTCAAAGCCGGATCAGCAGCCCGGCCGGCGCCCGGCTGGGATGTGCAGGTTCTGGATGAAAATGGCACAGATGTGCCAGCTGGTCAGGTAGGGTCTATTGCCTGCAAATTGCCATTACCGCCTGGAACCCTGCCCGGCTTGTGGCAGGCGGAGGATCGCTACCACGCATCCTATCTGAGGCGGTTTTCCGGTTACTATGAAACAGGCGATGCCGGCTACATTGACGAGGACGGATATGTTTACGTGATGTCACGAACTGACGACATCATCAATGTTGCTGGTCATCGATTGTCGACCGGGGCCATCGAGGAAGTACTGGCTGCCCATCCTGACGTCGCCGAGTGTGCGGTCATCGGCGTTGCAGACCAACTCAAAGGGCAGTTGCCCGTTGGCTTCCTCGTTCTTAAAGCGGGCGTCGAACGATGCCCGGATGACATCGTTTCAGAAGTCGTGACAATGGTCCGCGATCGCATTGGGCCCGTCGCAGTTTTCAAGAAGGCGGTCGTTGTTCTGCGACTGCCCAAGACCCGGTCGGGAAAAATATTGCGCGGCATAATGCGAAAAATTGCCGACAATGAGGAATATCGTCCGCCGGCGACGATTGAGGAACCGGTCGTACTCGATGAGATATGCGAATCGATGCAGAGTATCGGTTACGCTCAAGGCAATTAAGGAGAAGAACATGATCCGAATACAAGTGCTGTTACTGGTCCTTTTCGGTGTTTCCGCCAGCGCGGATCATCACGGTGAAGGCCCGGCCGAGCCCTGCCACATGTATTACCCCAATATTCCAGGGGAAATGCTGCTGGATAATGACAAGCTGGTGGTCCAGCGCTTCATCATTGAACCGGGCCAGTGGGAAGGCATTCACAGGCATCCGGCCAATCACTCTACATCCACGTAAAGGGCGGTGAATGGACGGTCAAGTACGGTGATGACGCAGAGACCAGCTTATATTCCGATGGCGGGATCGGCTGGAGTGATACGTCGACCGAGCTCGACGCGATGCACGAATCCGGAAATACAGGGGACGAACCGATTGACCTTATTTGGGTGACACTAAAACCCGGCTGCATGGCGGGAAGCTGAGTCAATAGACGTGATATGCCAACCCTTTGCGGCGATTGAACGTCGCACTTCTACGGCAGCGAAATACGCCGGGCGGCTAATTCGTACTTTGCTCTTTTGAATACAGATCGGCCCAGTAGTCGAGCCTCATTTCGCGAAGAAGTGCGATGAATCGCGGATGTGACTGGACTTCCGGAGTGGCGGTCATCACACCCAGATAGGGTGCATCAGGATCGTGATTCCGAACTGCCATTTCGTACCATTCCATTGCTTTTTCGATGTCGCCGCCTTGTTCATATAGACCAGCAATGTTTGTAGGCGCTACGCGGTCGGTTTTTGAGTGTTCGGCTATCACGTCAGCTGCGTGAAGCACAGCGGCTTCGTAGTCGCCATTAACGTAGGCTTCTTCCAACGCAAGTGCACCGGCTTCGTTGCCCAGGGTGATCCTGAGATGATTTACGAATGCATTAATTGCCTCGTCCTTCAACCCCAGAGCATAGTACGACTCCCACATGACGCCATAGCCGAAACCGAAACCAGGTGTCGTTTGCATCACTTCCTCAATGACATCGACGCAACCCTGGTAATCGTCGATCATCATTAGTTGAGCACCATACAAACCACGCACAAACGCGTTGAACGGATCGAGCTCAAGCGCCAGTCGCATCTGCTCGATGCTTTCCTCAGCGCGCCCAATTAACACCAGGTAGTGAGAATAGAACATGCGCGCTTCGGCATAACTTGGATTCAACTCTATTGCTCGCTCAAAACCCTTGGCACCCTCTTCCCAGTTAAATCGCTGCCAGGTCATATGCGCGGCGTAGCCCATGTGCGCTTCGGGCAAATCAGGGTTTAGTTCCAAAGCGCGTGCTATTGGCGGGTAACACCGATCCCATGCCTCTTCCGGCGATATGAGACCTGCCTGCGCCTGGAATCCGCATAGCTTCGACAGACCGTAGTAAGCCAGCGCGTAATCGGGATCAAGCTCGACTGCCTGCTGGTAATACTGTGCTGCCGCCATCATGTCCTGCGGCGTATAGCGCTCAACGTGAAACTGGCCCTTCAGATACGCTTCGTAGGCAGCGGGATTCACGGTCCTGACGACTTCAAACGACGCCTCGACGTTGTCAGAAACCACCACCTCCACTTGCTCAGCAATCGCTTGCGCAACCTCGCTTTGCAGCCGCAACACGTCCTCTATGTCATCTTCGAATGTATCTGTCCAGATGTGCCGGTCTTCAGTTGCATCAACCAGCTGTATCGAAATCCTCACGCGGTCTCCAACGCGAAAGACTGATCCCTCGATCAACCGCGCAACGCCGAGCTGGCTGGCAATATTCGGAAGGGACTCCGTCGTGGCGCTGAAACGCATGGTCGATGTCTTTGATGTCACCTTGAGATCACGAATTCGTGACAAACCGGATATCAATGCGTCCTGCATTCCGGAAACGAAAAACAGCTGTTCCGGATCCCCGGACAGATTGGCAAGCGGCAGCACCGCGATCGAATACGGATCGACTTCGACCGCTGCAAACTCAACTCGCGGACTCAGGCTTACGTCCCGAATATTGGCGCTAAGTTGCCAGGCGATAGCGACCCCAACTACGGCAAGTGCACCAACGATGAAATAGTCGAGGCGCCGGAGCGAGAGGTTGAATTCAGTGGTCGCGTCTGCCGGCGGCGTGCGCTCCAGCCCCGTCGGCGTGAATTCGTAGAACCACGAAAAAACAACGGCTAAAGGAAGCAGCAGCAAGGCGATCAGCCAGACATAGCGAATAGCTGTATCAGGAACATCAATCGCAGGAAATATGAGGCTTGCGACCTGTACAACAACCCAGGCCGCGACAACATAGATCCCAGCCGCACGGAAAACCCGTCGGCGCCTGAGTTCCATGACCAACTGCTGGAGTCGCCCCATGGCACTAGTTTAGTGCATGAAGACACGATTTTGAGAGCCGGCCGGTAAATATGTACCGGTCGGCCATCGTCACTAGCTCACTCGGCGCTGTTTCCCGAATGATCGGTGGCGTTGGCCAGCCTTCTTCTTGGGAGCACCGCCCCGGCGATTCCTTGGCTTCTTGCTTCGATTAGCGGACGGACGATTTCCGCGCCCCTGCGTTATCGGCTCAGCCTTGATGCGCTTATCCGGCTCGTAACCGGGAATGATTTCCTTCTCAATTTCGCACTTCAAAAGCTTCTCGATATCGCCGAGTAATTTCTTCTCATCGACACAAACGAGTGAAACCGCATGGCCTTCCTGCCCTGCTCGGGCTGTTCGACCAATGCGATGCACATAGTCTTCCGGGACATGCGGTAACTCATAATTAACGACATGTGGCAGCCTGTCGATGTCGAGGCCACGCGCGGCAATATCTGTCGCAACCAGGACTCGAACTTTATTGTCCTTGAAGTCTCGCAATGCACGCGTTCGCGCAGCTTGGGACTTGTTGCTGTGAATGGCGGCGGCCATTAAACCGTCGTCAGACAACTGCTGTGCCAGGCGATTAGCGCCATGTTTTGTGCGTGTGAAGACAAGCACCTGTTTCCAGTTCTCTGAGCCGATGCGGTGTGACAGCAATTCGCGTTTGCGAGCCTTATCGACCGGGTGAACAATCTGTTTGACGAGTTCAACCGGCTTGTTGCTTTGCGCCACCGAGATTTCAACCGGCAAGTTCAGCAAATCGGCAGCGAGTTTTCGAATATCGTTTGAAAATGTCGCCGAGAACAGCAGATTCTGCCGGTCTTTTGGCAACACCTTAAGAACTTTGCGAATGTCGCGAATGAAGCCCATGTCGAGCATACGATCCGCTTCGTCCAGCACCAGCAGTTCGACTTTCGAAAGATCGATCGTCCTCTGCTGCATGTGATCGAGAAGACGCCCGGGCGTTGCGACGATGACATCAACACCCTTTCGCAATTTTGAGATCTGGGTGTTGATACTTACGCCGCCGAAGATGACTGCTGTTTTGAATGGCAGGTGACTTCCATAGTCGCGGACGCTTTCACCGACCTGAGCGGCGAGCTCACGTGTGGGCGTCAGAATCAGCGCACGAATGCTGCGTCGATTCGTATTTTGAGTTTGCAAGTGTTGCAGCAATGGCAAGGTAAAGCCGGCAGTCTTGCCAGTGCCCGTCTGGGCGCCAGCGAGAATGTCCTTACCTTCAAGAATAAGGGGAATTGATTGCTGCTGGATCGGGGTTGCTTGTTTGTAACCCTTTTCTTCGACCGCACGCAACAATTCGGCCGTAAGGCCGAGTTGGCTAAATAACATTGGATTTTGTACTCCGGATCGCCTGACTCGAGGGCGGATAAACCGCGCAAGGTTCGGCCCAGGCTGATAAAACTAATAAGAGCTCCGGCAACCGTGTTTATGGGGGCTCGGAGTGTGTGGCGCCGACCGATGGGCGCCAGGACGGAGCGCACTATAACAGTAACGCGCGTAAATGAAAGGATTTATTGAAGTTTTTCCAAAATTGGCGAATCCGGGGGGGGACAGAGTCGGCTCTGACCCCTTATCTTGAGAGCCAGATTCAAGCGCGCTTGAAATCCTTCATCTGCACCTTGGTCTCATGGCCCGCGAAGGTTGTTCCCGACTGGTCCTGCCCTTTCATATAGGTCCGTTGCCAGCCCTGCTTGTTCGCCTCGGTGCCGGTTTTTTGCAGTTCCTCGTTGAATTTCATGCGATCGTCGCGCCAATCCACGTATTGCTGGTAAAGCTTCGGATTCTCGTTGAGATTCTTGAGTGACGGTTCAAATTTGCGGACATAGTGCCGCGGATAAGGCAGCACCGTTGCAATTGGCTCATCCTTTTCAAAGGTGACCTTGTGTCGCTTACGCGTGAACTGCCAGTTCATTGTAAAAGTAAACGGCGCCCAGTCGGTCTCGATGAGGCCTTCGAGGGGTGCGATACCGTCTTTCGGCCGATTCGCTGGCCCTCTTACCCACAGGTTATGCGACTTGGTGGTCCGAAACAGATAGCCAAGTGAGAAGGTAAGAACGCCGTGCCCGAAGTGCGAGCCGATGAGTGCTGACGATTTATCATGAAAGCTGATTTTGATCGCATCGAGGCCGTCTTTGCCGTTCCAGCGTGCCGTAAACGGTACCGGATTGAGAATTTCCCACCCAACCTGGTTGGCGATAGCCAACGGCAAACATCGGTAGGCGAAGCGCTCGGGCATATCCTCGATCCAGTCGCGCCCTCTTTGCGCAGTCCGAAGCGGCATCGGTTCTTCGACGACTTCGTAGGCGGTGATTTGCAATTTGTCCTTCATTTAAGCTTCCCAATGGGCGATTGACGACATTGTAGCCAACTCTACACACAGTCAGCCTGTTGACGCCAGCAGCCATAATCCATGCAATTTCGACTACTTGTGTGTATTTTTGCTAACCATCCGGTCAGGAGCTCCCGTCCATGCAAGACTATTGCAAAGAGAGAGCGTCAATTGACCGCTATCGATCTAGACAGCCTTCAGTTTTCCCACTGCAATGAATTAGGGAGTTAGAAGATTGTGGATGCCTATTCCTACGCGATTGTTGTCAGCCTCTTGGTGTACCTGGTGGTTGGTAACCTCGCCGGTCGCAAGGTAAAGCACCTCGATGACTATTTCGTCGCCGGTAGAAACGCGCCGACCATTCTAATCCTCGGCACACTCGTCGCCAGTGTTATAGGCACAAATTCATTTCTCGGCGACGTTGGAATGGCCTACGGTGGCTACGGCACGCCATTGATCATGTCGGTTCCCATTTCGATCCTGGGATATATCGTTGGCGGATTATTCTTCGGTCGCTATCTCAGGCGTGCTGGAACGCTCACTGTTGCTGAATTCTTCGGTCGCCGGTTTGCGAGCAAACGTATCCGCAAACTCGCCGGACTGACTGTTATGTTTGGACTCGGTGGTTACCTGACGACGGTCACAATGGGCGCCGGAATTATTCTGCCGCAAGTAACTGCATTGACCTACACGCAGGCCTTATTGGTCGTGTGGTTCGGATATTCCGCGTTTACTTTCTATGCGGGATCGCAGGGTGTCGTCATTACGGACACCATCATGTTCCTGTTTTTCTCCTTTGTCGGTTTCATTGCACTGTCGTTCATTGTTGGTGCCGGCGGTGGCTGGTTCTCGACGATCGACAGCCTGGCAACACTTGAATCTCGACCCGGCATTATCAGCGCCGCAAGCTATCTCGGGCCTGGCGCTTTCTGGGGCTCAAGCACAGAAATCTGGACCTGGACAGTCATATTCTCGATTTCCTGGGCAATCGTCTTTGCAGTCAGTCCGTGGCAATCGAGCCGTTACCTGATGGCTCGTGATGAACACGTTGTCATTCGATCTGCCTGTATTACAACAGGTGTTTTGTCCGTCCTCTGGACAATCGTTTATTTTTCCGGCGCAGCGATAGCACTCAGCAATACCACTATTGAGCCAACAGCCGAGGCAATGGTCTGGGCCGCCAGGAACCTGATGCCGACCGTGGCGGGTGCGCTGTTGCTCGCAGGAATTCTAGCCGCAGGCTTATCTTCTGCCTCGACATTTCTGACGTTGACCGGCTTCTCGATCACCAACGACGTCATGAACGAATCAGACATGGATGACACGAAAAAACTTCGTGTAACTCGCTACACCATTTTATGCGTTGGCATCGCCGCACTGACTATTGCTCTTATCGCTCCGCCCAATATCTTCTGGATTACGCTGTTCGTAGCACAGGTATTCGCAGCTTCCTGGGGTCCGGTCGCGTTCATGAGTGTCTGGAACAAGCACATCACGGAAGCTGGCGCTTTCTGGGGCATGTTGGCCGGCTTTGTCAGCTGTGCGGTGCTCAAGGTGCTTGACATGTTTGCGATGATTGACCTTCCGGTCTATCTCGACCCGATCCTTATCGGTGCCGCAGCCAGCCTGATAACAATCATCGTTGTTTCGTATGGCGGCACGGCGACCGAAGAAGAAAAATCCTTCGTCGAGAAAATTCATACGCCGCCGCCTGAACTCGCCGATGAGCGGCAGACACGAATTACGATGGTCGGACCAAAACTTCTGATCGCATGGGGAGTCATCGCTGGCATCGGCCTGGTCATTTTCTACGCACGACCGTATCAGCTCGCAACAGGATTAATAAGCGAAGACGGACCGTATGTAACGTGGAGCGGTGAGTTACTTCTTGCACTTCTCTTCGGAATATTGGTCGCCGGCGGCGGCCTGTTCGCACATTGGGCAATCAAACGTTTTTACGCCAACGAGCGTTCTACCTAGTTGTATGCTTGCGCCGGCAACCAGGTGACAAGTGGGTCCCAGGCAAAGATCAGGGCGAGACCTAGCAACTGCAAAAGGATAAACGGCACGACGCCGCGATAAATAGTGCGGATGTCAATGCCTTCGGGTGCCACGCCTTTGAGATAGAAAATTGCGAAACCAACTGGTGGTGTCAGGAACGATGTTTGCAAACATACCGCGAACAAAACCGTGAACCAGACAAGATCGAACCCCAGGTTCTGCACAACCGGCGCAACCAACGGCAAGATAATTAGCGAAATCTCGATCCAGTCGAGGAAGAAACCGAGCAGGAACGTAACAAACAGAATCGTAATAACAATGCCTGTTGGCCCGAAGGGCAATCCAAGCAGCGCACCTTCAATCAGCTGATCACCGCCCAGACCTCGGAGCACCACCGAAAACGCCGTCGCGCCGACGAAAATCGCGAATATGAAGGCCGTTGTCGTTGTCGTCTGACCGAGCACATCGTTAAGCACTGACATGCTCAGTTGCTTCCTGAGTAACGCCAGCAGTATGGCGCCAAATGCGCCAACGCCTGCGGCCTCGGTTGGCGTCGCGATGCCGAAGAAGATGCTGCCCAGGACGGCCAGGATCAGGCCGAACGGGGCCAGGACAGCCTTGAATACACCCAGTATTGCGGCAACTGTCACCGGCTCAACATGATCGGGAATTGGTGCAACTTCCTTTCGGATGTTACTGATTAATAACAAATAAATGATGTACAGAAAACCCAGCAGGAGGCCGGGGAACATGGCCCCGAGAAACAGGTCGCCAACGGGCATGGCCAGCCGGTCAGCCATTAATACGAGCATGATGCTGGGCGGAATCAGGATGCCCAATGTGCCGACGGCGCAGACCGTTCCTGCTGCCAGGTCTTTGCTATAACCGTGATTCAGCATTACGGGCAGACCCAGCAGGGCGAGCAACACAACGGACGCACCGATAATGCCCGTGGTCGCCGCCAGCAGGACACCAATGATGGTGACGGTAATTGCAAGCCCGCCTCGTACACGACCGAACACCCGACTGAGATTCACCATCAGGTCGCTGGCGATACCGGAGCGCTCGAGCATGAGTCCCATGAAAATAAACATCGGCAGTGCCACCAGCACCCAGTTCTTCATCACGTCCCAGATGCGATTAACGCTCAGCGACGCATAAGCCCAATCAACACCGATCGCGAAACCAAGATCGATATCAAGCACGATGGCTACTGCTGTAAAGAGAATGGAAAGACCGCCCAGTACCCATGCGACCGGAAACCCGCTCATGATGAGTCCGATGAAAGAGACAAACATCAGGACTGAGAGAAGGTCGTTAATCGACATTTGATTCTCGATCCAGACTGACAGTAGCCCCGCCAAACAGGAAGACCCCCACTCGGGACAACCGACTAATTCCCGCGACAATCAACAAAACCATGCTTAGCGGCAAGAAACTCTTGATGATCCAGCGATAAGGCAATCCACCTGGCGCGTCGGATACCTCGTCAATGACAAAGGAATATTCGACGAACGAAAACGAGAAAATCAGGACGGACAATACGAACGGGAAGAAGAGCAACAACAGTCCGTAAAGCTCAATCCAGGCCTGTGACCTGAGTGACATGCGATCGTGGAAAACGTCAACACGGATGTGATTGTCCGAATCCATGCAGGTTGCCAGGCCGATCAGGAATCCGATCGCATACAAATGCCACTGGATTTCCTCAAACTCGATGCGGCCCTCGCCAAACAAGTAGCGCATCGTGACGTTCAGGACAACAACCGCGATCAATACGATCCAGATCCAGGACAACCAACGGGCCAGAAGACCAAACATTCGTCGAACCGCCGCGGATAATGGCGTGTGTGGCAACCGCTCCGTATGTGGCAGCACTTCGCTGAGTTTTGACGTGTCAACGCTCAATCGAACAACTCAGAAATTGCGCGGCAGATAGCCCTTCCGCTTCCAGTAATTGTATGTTTCGGAGAATCGCCGTTGCGAATCGAGGATTCGTGCAAAATGGGCATCTTTTTCCGCCTCTTCATCCAACACCTCGATGGATACTCGGCGTAGCTCTTCGAGAATTTCCGTGGGCAGCGTTTCCGCGTTAATGCCCTGCTCGTTGAAGTCGCGGATGACCGGCCCCTGCAATGACTCCGCCTCGACCAACGTGTCAGTCACCATCGCTTTACAAGACAGGCGAATCAGTGCCTGCGTCTCGGCATTCAATGCGTTCCAGACGTCCAGATTGACGAGAAGATGGCCTGTGGAAAATGGCTGATGCCAGCCTGGAAAATAGTTGTACTTCGCCACACGTCCGAAGCCGAGCATCTGATCGACGACTGGCAGGGAGAATTCCGAGGCATCAATCGCACCCTTTTCAAGCGCCTGAAAGATCTCGCCGCCCGGAATCATCGTTACTGATGCTCCGAGCCTCTGCAGTACTTTGCCTCCGATTCCTGCAAAGCGAATCTTAAGCCCGACGAGGTCATCAAGCGATTCGACCGGCTCGCGAAACCAGCCGGCCGTCTCCGGCCCAGTCATTGAGCACAAGATGGGCATGACGTCATGCTCTTCGTAGAGCGCCTCGCCAAGCTCACGCCCTTCTCCGTAGTACCACCAGGCTGAAAATTCCACCGGCTCCATACCGAACGGCACTGCTGCAATCAGTGTCGACGCGGGGATGCGGCCCTGGTCGTAACCGATCCACATGAATCCTGCTTCAATTTTCTTTTCCTTGATGCTTTCAGTTATTTCCAGCGCTGGCACGACCTCGCCAGGTTCAAACAACTGGAGGTCAATTGCACCGGATGAAATTTGACGAAGCTCGGTTGCAAGCCGGGTCGGAGTCTGGCCGATAACCGGCATTGCGTCCGTAAAGGATGATGTGACTCTCCAGTGAATCGGTTGCAACCCGGAAACTTCACCAGATGATTCCAGTCGATCGCGCACGTCTCCCGGCCCACGAATAGCAAGGGACGCCAATACACCAACGACAAGCGCGGTAATTACTGCAATTAGCAGCGCGCGAGGTGTGACATTTCTATCTCCTGTCATGGCGATCCTCTGAAATGATTACTTCAAGGCAAGAACGCGTATCCATCTGACTGCAATGTAACCAGCATAGTCATTGCAGACAGGCCAACCTTCATCGGCTCCGCCAAATCGTCTTTACTCCAGCCGCGGAACCCCAACGACTGACCACAAGCGTAGAACTTCACGCCAGCATCCGCGAGCGACGTCAAAAGTTCGAGGCTCGGGTTTTTCGTGCCATTTATTCTCTCATAGGCCTCATCATTCAACGCGGCCATCAATGTCCTGCCATGGACTACAACCGCAATCTCCATGTCTTCAAGCGGTACGCCGTTCTTCCCGTGCATGTTCAAAAATCGCGCAACAACGGTCAACTCGCGATTGACGTCTGTGGCCTCCCCGGAATATTCCGTTGCTTCAAATACGACGCGGTACTGATGTCCGTCCAGCAATGGCACGTCCCTGTTTTCGACCCGAAATGCCGGTCCGCCGGCGTCGACGTAGGGCCCGGTGGTCGGCTCCTCGGCAAACGCCGCAAATGATGTACAAACGAAAAACGCCGTCAGGATAAATCGAAAAATCATGTCTACTCCATTAGTCAAACATAAAACGCGTCTACTCCGGAGCCCGATATTCCGAGCCTGGGCAGAAAGCATCATTTAGTTGATCCAGATTTGTGCGATGCGATGATACACGGCTGATCAATAAGCCAGCTCTGAATCATCATAACCGTTCACGTCATATCGAATAACAGCAATTCCGACTCGTTGCTGGCTTGTATATTCAGCTCGGTAATTTCCTCAATCGCCGCGCCGTCGCCGGCATTCAGCAGTTCCCCGTTCACGCTCACCTGACCGCTGACCATCTGAATCCAGCCGCGACGGTCACTATCGAAGCGATGTGCTACTTCGGCATCGTTATTAAGAACGGAGGCATAGAGATCCAGCGATTGGTGAATCTTCAACGATCCATCGCGCGCGTCGCGCGAGGCAATGAGGCGAAGTCGATCTCTTTTGTCTGATGCCGGGAATGTCTTTTCCTCCCAGCCGGGCGTAATTTCGGCCCGCTCCGGCAATATCCAGATTTGCAGCAGGTGAACCTGCTCGTCAGCAGAGTGATTGAACTCGCTGTGCATTACGCCAGTCCCGGCCGACATGCGCTGCACATCGCCTCGTTTGATGACGGATCCATTTCCCATGTTGTCCTTATGCTCAAGTGCCCCGTCAATTATGTAGGTAATGATCTCCATATCTTTGTGGCCATGCGTGCCGAAGCCCTGCGTCGGTTCAATGCGATCCTCGTTGATGACCCTAAGACTGGCAAATCCCATATGCTCCGGGTCGAAATAATTACCGAAAGAGAAACTGTGCTTCGCATTCAGCCAGCCCATGTTCACGGCACCACGATCTTCTGCGCGTCTGATAACAATCATTGATGCCCTCCTGTTGGTTACAATTCCGGCCCGACGAAGTCGGAATACTAGCAGTACCGACGAGACCGGCACTGCCAAACTGGTTTCATCGGGAGTTTTTCGCTACATTCTCTGTCGCATAAGTATCTGCAATCTGCAGGTTGGCGCGGAAAATCAGATAAGAATGGTGGATGCCGACGATTTCGGTCGTTGACGCATCCTTATACAAAGCCACCTGATGAAGAGAGAATCCACATGCTCAAGATCTCGAATCTGATGAGATCAACCGGCGCCACATTGCCGAAAACAATCGTAGTGGCGGCTTTCGTGGGAGCGACTATTGTGGGAGCGGCTTCAGCCGCGAAGGCCCAGACGCTGGGACTATCTGTCGCCAACGCCGCCGGCGTCGATTGCATGGACACAGCATCGGCGTTGAATTACTGGCGGCCGATCCGCGAACAGGCCCCCACGTCCGAAGCGCCTCCCGATGAACTTGCCCTGGATCTCCTCTCCTGCCTGGGATCGCCCAATCCTGAACTTCGGGATCGGATTGGCTACGAATTATTCACCTACTGGCTGCGTGGCGAAAAACTCGGCGACGAAACCCGACGAATACTGCTCGTCGAGTTAAGTTCGATGATGGCTGTGCCGCCGGAAGCTTTGCCTGGTGACTCGGCGTTCTCACGATCTTTTTCTGCTCTGATCCTCTCTGAAGTCATGCGATCAGATGCGAACCGGCCTTTCATGACCGCTGCAGAACGACAATCGTTGCTCGACCAGGCGATCCGAAGTCTTGAGCAGGAAAACGACTATCGGGGACTCGACGCTAAACTTGGTTGGGTTCATCCGGTCGCGCATATGAGTGATCTGCTGTGGCGCTTTGCCTTGCATGCCGAAACAACTGCTGCACAAGCTGAATCCATTCTCGCTGGCGTACGAAGCAAAGTTGCGCCAACAGACGTCTTCTACAGTTTTAACGAAAGTGATCGCCTCGCAAGAGTCATCACGACGATGATCCAGAGAAAGCTTATAGATGCGGATCGCGTCGCGCCCTGGATCAAGTCGTTTGAAGTCCCGAATTCGATGGAAAAATGGTCCGGGGCGTTTATGAGTCCACAGGGAATGGCAGAGCTGCACAACACGAAACTTTTCCTGAGAGCGCTTGCCGATCAGCTGGATGGCGCAGACATCGACGCCGTGATCACCGAGTCGCTCGAAGCGCTGGTGCAGGGATTCACGCAGCTTATCTAGCGCCGGTTCCGCCTGTTATTCGTAGCGAAACCGATTGATCGCCAACATCGCAACGACGATCGCCCCAACCAACAGCGCCGTGGTGTGCGGTACCGCAGACGCGGCTCCTGCTTCAAAGCTAATCAACTTGTGCAGCGCATCCATCGTCCAGCCCGTTGGTACGACTTTCTGAACGAACTGCATCCAGTCCGGCGTGATTTCAATTGGCCACCAGCAGCCACCGAGCGCTGCCAGCGCATTTGCGAATAAAGCGCCAAGGCCCGCAGCCTGCCCCTCTGTCGTTGCCAGGCTACCAAGCAACAATCCAGCCGATGCACAAAATGCCGCCCATCCGCCCAACACAACTGCGATCATCGCGAGGTCGGGACCCCACTCCATGTTGAACAGGAACGTGCCGAACGCAAGCGCGACGCCCACCTGTATAACTGCAAGCACCATTCGACCGGACCATTTTCCGGCAACAACTTCGGCGCGGGATATTGGTGCTGAAGCCAGCCGACGAAGAAGGCCTTCGTTGCGCTCGGCTGTCAACATTGAAGCGCCGCTGGTCAAAAGAACCAACAATGTGAACATGACGAGAATCCCGGGAATCGCTTGTTCGAATCCGTTCGGTATCTCCTGGCGCTTCCCGGCCGGTTGTGAATCGAGCTTCCAGATCCTCGGCTCTGCATTTAGAGCAATCAGTGAGTCGGCGGTCAGGGATTCCCCCGTACGCGCATCGGCGACGACGATGTCTGCAAGTACGGTGTACAAACTACGCTGGACGCGAATCGATTCATAATCGCGGCTGAGTGCAGACGCAGCAGTGTCATAGGCTGCTGCGACAGCTTCCCCGGCAATAATCTGATCACTCAGGTTCGCATCGAAGGTCAAGAGCCGACGCGGCTTAATATTGTCGTCGTCGACCACCAACGACTCTCTCCACTCAGGCGCAAATTCGTTTTCTGTGAGCCTCTTGTCTATATGGTCTTGAAGAAACCCTGGTGATTCCGCGATCACGACGAGCGGGGTAGCCGAGCCGCCTGACGCTCCAGTGGAGAATCCACCAGTAACTGTGCCAATGAAATAGAAGAAGATTGGCGGCATGACGACTAACCACAGAAGAGTGGACCCTTGTCGCAACTGGTATTTCACATCGTGCATTGCGATGAAAATGACGTTTCTCATCACTCGTTATCCTCTCGCGAATCCGGAGCGCAGACGCAGGGAACAGGCGCCAAGACCTGTTGCTGCCATCGCAATGACGATCAGCCAACTTTGAAAATCGATTGTCCAGGCCGTGTCCGCAATTATTTCAATCGTCAACCGGTCCGCAACAAAACCATTAGGTGTCATTCGCCCGATTGCGGCAATCCAATCCGGCAATGCTGCGAGCGGGAAGAAACTTCCGCCTGCCATCAGCAACGGAAACAGGAACATCGACGTAACGACTGTTGCGGCACGTTGTGTTCCTGCCGCCATCTGCAAGACCCCGAACCACGCGAATAACGCGATTCCAGAAACAGCTATCCAGGCAAGCGCTGAGGGCAGCCGCGAAACTGTGACTCCGTGGTAGGCGAATCCGATGAGCAGGGTCACGCCACCAATTGCTGTAATTACGACGCCCGCCGCCAGTGCTTTTCCCAGGAGGAACCCGGCCATTTGGCCTGGCGTAATAACCAGCCGCCGAAGTGTCCCCTGTTCACGCTCCACCCAGTAATCGTGCGCGATACCGTTGGCGCTGAACATCAGCGCCATCAAGATGATGCCGGGCAGGAAAAGGAGCGCATATGGAACTGCCGACGCCTCTGATGGAGGCGGTTCGACGATTTCCAGATCAATCACCAGTGGGAATATCTGCTCGGACGCAGATTCAATTTTGTCATTGATGGCAACCGACATCGTGGATACAAGCAGGTCGTCAGGCCCGGTATCGTCATCAATCAGTTTATTAATCGTCTCAATTTCAGGCCCGAAGAATTCGTGCAGATAGAATCCGGAATCAAGCAGTATTTCTGTCACGTCGCTAATAATTCCCGGCAAGATGGTTTGTGCCGGATTGGTCTTCAATGTGAGGGTGACTGGTTCGGACTCCAGGAATGCATTCCCGAATCCCGCGGGGATAACCAGGAATCCGCTTGCATCCCCGGCGTTGATGCGAGTGTTACCGTCCTCCAGGCTGACTTTTTCCACCGAGATCAGCTCACCGATCTCTCCCTGACCAAATGCGCCTGCGATCATTCCGCTGATAAATGACTCGTCCTCGTCGGTCATCAGTAACACGCCATGTGGCTTCGCGCCGCCCCCGCTATCCATCATCGACGTAATCAGGCCACCGATAAGCAACGGAATGCTCATCCACAACAACATGCCACCAAGATCCTGTCGCCACCGGCTGAGATCCTTACGAATGGTCGATAGCGTGAAATTCATGAGGCTATTCCCGCAATTCCTTGCCGGTCAGCAAAAGGAAAAGCGTTTCGAGATTTGGCCTGCGCAGGCTCGTTTCAGTGACGGATCCGCCCGCGGCTGCCAGCGAATCGAAGATCGTCTGCAAATGATGTGATCCATTGGACAGCGTCAATGTGAGGTTGTCTTTTGCCTGCGCAATGATCTCCAGGTCGTGAATCTTCTCGGTGACCAGACTTTGTATTGCCGACCTGGATTCTTCCGACGGAAATGTACCGCTTAACTGCAGCACGTCCCGTGCACCCAGTTGCGCGCGCAACTCAGCGACGGTGCCTTTGGCGATTATCTTTCCATGATCGATGATCGCAAGGGAGTCGCAAAGCCGTTCTGCTTCTTCCATGTAATGCGTGGTATATAGAACACATGCACCTGCGTCCCGTTCAGCCACAACCATATCGAACAGCCGCTCACGTGACTGAGGGTCAACGCCAACTGTTGGTTCATCCAACAAAATGACCGCAGGTTTGTGCACGATGCCACAACCGAAATTGAGACGACGCTTCATGCCCCCGGAAAATTTCTTGGGCAGTTCCTTTGCCCGATCACCGAGTCCAATGTAACGCAGAATTTCCTCGACGCGAGCGTCCAGTTCCTTCCCCCGCAGCCCGTAGGCCTTGCCCCAGTAACGCAGGTTTTCCACGGCCGGCAAATCCTCATAGATCGCGATCTCCTGTGGCACCACACCCAAAGACTGCCGTGCACTCTTCGCCTCGCTAACGACGTCATGGCCATTGACACTGATCCGCCCGGATGTCGGCTTCAGGAGGCCGGAAATACAGTTGATCGCCGTTGACTTGCCTGCGCCGTTTGGGCCCAGCAGGCCAAACACTGTCCCCTTCAATGCTTCAAAGCTGATCCCGTCAGCTGCAACAAAATCGCCATAATTCTTGACGAGGTTTTCTACGGAGAGCATTGGTACCTCCAGGTTTCACTATCGATCCGAACTTGCGGCCTGAGAACGATAGCAGAAAGGCCAAAACGCGACAGAAGGTGTTGCTTAAGACGGTCAGCCGTAAATCTGCTTCATCACCGGTGTCATTTTTCGAACACCGACCATTGCCATGGTTGTCAGCATTCCGGCCATCATCGCGCCGGTCACGCCACAGGTCAGTACATCCTGTCCCGTAAGCCACAGCCCCGGAATTCGCGTTCGCGGCGTCAGCCAGTCCTGCTGCAGGCGCTCCGGCGTGTGATCCAGCCCATATAGCTCACCACGCCCATAGGCGCTGAACCACTCGGTGGTTAATGGCGTGGAGAGTTCGTAGTAGTCCACTTTCCCCCTAAGCTGCGGCAACTTGTCGTAAAGGTGTTCCATCAATCGCCCGACCAGCACTTCCTTGAACGCCTCATAGTCGTCGCCGCGTTTTCCCCAGGTCGTGCCTTTCCACTTTTCGAACCATTCGTAGGGAGCTGGCGCTACGATTTCAATGGTTGATGTTCCCGGGTGCCGACGCAGGTAGTCGGGATCCTTGGCCGAAGGGAAAGAGATATAGACGACGGGAAACGCCGCGTCCTTGTCCTGCAAGAATTCCTCCAGCGCACCATCGTAATCGTTGCCCGGATAAATCCAGAAATTCGTTTTAGGTAACCCCAGTTCACTGGCGGTTCCTTTCAGACCAATATAAACACCCAGATGGCCAATGCTCGGGCGAACTTTTGACATCTCTTCAGCATATTCATGCGAGCTGGCTTCGCTCCCGGCAAGCAAACCATTAAATGTATTCTCGACGCCTGCAGAGGAAACAACACAAGCACACACGATTCGGTGTCCATCCGCCATTTCAACGCCCGTTACCTTGCCATGTTCGACGAGGATTTCGTTTACACGTGCGTAGGTGAAAACCTCACCACCTGCTTTTTGAATCTTTGGAATAATGTAGTCGGCGATCTTCCAGCTGCCACCAACCGGATAGAACCCGCCATACAGATAATGGCGAGCGATCATCGCGTGGACCATGAAGGCCGACTGTTTGGGCGGCAAACCCATGTCGCCCCATTGCCCGCAGATCACGGCGATCAGATCCTGGCTGTCGGTAAGCTCACTGAGGACATCGTAGGTTTTCCGAAACATGAAGCCCGGGGTTTTCCATTTCAAATAGGGAAATGCCAATGAACGTTGCCACGGTTTTAGCACCCTGCTCATTCCAACCGCCGACAGTGCGCCACCGACCTTGGACAGCAATTTCATGTAAGCATCGACCGCCCGTTCCTCGTCCGGGAATTGCTTCACCAGATTGTCGCGAAACCCCTGTTTTCCCGCTCGGGCATTAAACACTTGGTCACCGACGAAGAATCGGTCGTATTCCTCATCCATCGGTGCCCACTCGAGCTTGCCGTCAGTCAGGAAGTCGAACATCCGCCGTGTCCTGGTTTTGACGCCGACGTCACCGATGTAGTGGACGCCAACGTCCCACTCGTAACCGTTTCGCTCGTAGGAGTGCGTATAGCCACCTGCCGTATAGTGTTGCTCGAGAACACAAACCTTCCAGCCAAGCTCGCTCAACAGCGCGGCATTGGTGAGACCGCCCATTCCGGACCCGATGACGAGAGCGTCATATTCAGATGCAAGGCGATTGGGCCGGTAGCGATGACCGATACGCAGCGTACTGGCTTTCTTATTTGGCATCGCGTAATGCTACCGGAACTGCACCTGCTCAACATAAATAATTCGCGAGACCACACGTACAGCCAACTGCCTGCTATGATTCGTGGATGACGATAAAACTCTATGACAACCCGGTCTCCGGTCACGCACATCGCGTCCGCCTCTTTCTATCCTTGCTCGGTCTCGAGCACGAAACCGCCATCATCAATATGAAAGAAGGCGAACATAAATCGTCGGACTACCTGAAGTTGAGCCCGCTTGGCCAGGTGCCGACGTTAGTTGACGACGACACTGTCATCACCGATTCATGTGCGGCGTTGGTGTACCTCGCCAAGAAATACGGCGATAAGCACTGGCTGCCAGAAGACCCGGCAGGGGCGGCGAGGATTCAGCGGTGGCTTTCGACAGCATCCGGCGAACTCTACCGTGGGCCGGTTATCGCACGGGCGATTGAACTGTTTGGACGCGACGACGACTACGATGCCGCCGTGCAGTGGTCTGACAGGCTGCTTCCCTGGATGCAGGACGAGCTCAGCAATCACACCTGGCTGGCCGCCGATCACGCGACCATTGCTGATATCGCCATGTACAGCTATCTGCGAGTTGCGGACGAAGGGGGACTTGAAATTTCCGATTACCCCGACATCGAACGCTGGCTTGGGGATGTTGAGGGCCTTGAAGGTTTCATACCGATGACCCGGGCAAGCTGAATATTAGCTTAACGAATCAGCATTTAGCGTTCAGCTGACATTAATCCAGACCGGTTTACCTTTGCACTGTGCTGCGTTGTGCGCAGTACACATTCCATTTTGCAGAGGTATACATCTCATGAAAAAACTCACAGTTGCACTTCTTGGGCTCGCAACTATGTTCACCGCGAACGCTTACGCCGACGAAGGACTCGCACTCGGCGCATCTGTTGGTCACGTGAACATCGAAGATGACGATCCCGGCTTCTCGTTCGACGCCAATGACACCGGCTACAAATTCTTTGCCAGCTACACCGCTTCCAATAACCTCGGGATCGAAGGTGGCTACATCGACTTCGGCAGCCCGGAAGATATCGTCGGAGGCTTCCCCGGAGAAATTGATGCGTCTGGCTGGAATCTCTACGGCGTCGGCAATCTGCCACTCTCCGGTGGCGTTGATTTGTTCGCTAAGGCGGGCATCGTCGCCTGGGAGGCAGACTCGATTATCGACGGCATACTGGTTGACACGGACGACGGAACAGACCTGGCGTTAGGCCTGGGCGCACGTTGGAATTCGAGTGGCAATTTCGGGCTTCGCGCGGAAGTTGACTGGTTTGACATCGACGAGGCGGACAGCGTGTGGATGGCATCCGTTGGATTCGAACTTCGATTCTAATGACCCGCATCACTCGCAAGCTGGAGAACTTTCTCTACAGTTCTCCAGTTGCGAGCTGTCGCCGGAACATCCAGAAGTTTCTCGACTTTGGCAGCCAGTTTCGATCGCCCTGTGCCATCGGGCGCATACAGGTAAAAGACACGACCCACTAACCTGAATTGTTCAGTGTCGTTCTTCACTAAATCGATTGCGGCCCAGTCTGCATCATCGGCATCAGCTTTCAGAAAAAAGAGATGCAGCGTCTTCGGCTCACTCTCACCTGCGGGGAACGGGTTTCCGGCAGACGCTAAGCTCAATTGATCGAACGTTAACAGTAATACCTGCGGTTCGAATCCGAACCTCGAATGTACTACCTGGCCAATTTGCGATTCCAGAACATCCGGCCGCTGTTCTTTGTGCCGGAACACAACATTCCCGCTCTGGATGTATGTCGCCACATTCTCGCAACCTATTCCTTCAAGCAGGGCCTTGAGCTCTTTCATCGGCAAGATATTGTGCCCGCCAACATTGATGCCGCGAAAAAGTGCAATCCAGAGACCCATTCGGCGACGCTAGCATGCGGGCAAAACGTAATAAAGACTATCGCCGTATTAAGGACCATCGGCCTCATGGCTGAGGCATAATGCTGCCAACAACCGCTTCCTGACATACAAGGTGACCTGCTAATGGATTTTATTGGCCAGAAAGGCGCGAGCATCATTTTCGCCGCGACAATAATTACAAGCCTGCTGGGATTGTATGCCAGCCCAAAAATCATAGAAAAGAACCTGTTCAGGCCTTACTGGTTTCTGCGGTCCAAACAATACGACACGATCTACATGAGCGGATTCATTCACGCGGATCTCGGGCACCTGCTGTTCAACATGTTCACGTTCTACTTCTTCGCCTTTACGCTGGAATTGCATATCGGAACACTGGAATTCGTTTTGCTTTATGCAACAGGCCTGGTGCTGAGCCATGCATGCACCTATCACAAGCATAAGGAGAACCCGGAGTACGCTTCGCTCGGAGCCTCGGGTGCCATTTCTGCAGTGTTGTTCGCGTATATCGTTTACTACCCGACGACAACGCTGATTATCCTGCCAATCCCGATCCCGATTCCGGCAGCGTTATTCGCGGTCGGCTATGTCGCCTACTCATACTGGGCTTCGAACCAACAGAAGGGGCGCATCAATCACGACGCGCACCTTTGCGGCGCCGTCAGTGGATTATTATTTGTAGCAGTTACGGACTTCGGTGCATACGGCAACCTGTTTCGGTTGCTGGGCTAGATTGAGCACAATCGTTATTGGACCGCTCACCTGGCGCTGCGTTGAAAGCCTCAGGTGAGTGCGAGACAAGGCAAGAATTGGCGACGCCGCTCTCGTCGTCCCTGACTCCGCGGCATTCGGACTCCTGTCCATCAAAACGGAGTGTACACGCCAGTACATGAGTATTTTGAGGCGATTGTTGACGCAGTATCGGGCCAGCTGAGACTTTCAACGCAGGGCTAGGCAGGTGGTTTAAGCTCGTCGGATTGAAACATTCCTTTGAGCTTTCGACCAAACGCGCCAATACCGATCAGGATGAACACGAAAAACTTCTTGAACAACAAGATAGCCGCGCCAAGCAAACCGGTTTTGGCAGCTACCTTGCCGGCCACGAGTGCGCCAACACCGTAGGCAGCGACCTTGTCGATGTTCGAGTCAAAGTCTTCGTAGCGTCGTCCAGGATTGAAGTCGACCATTGCAAGAACTGCTTCGCGACTTGCGTTAATCGCGTCAAGCTGGCTGGTTGGGGCAATGAACGTCATGCTCAGGACACCGGTGCGTCCTAACGCACGAATTTCATAGTTCAGCGTTGTTTCTTCCATTTCACCGAACTGAATTTCCTTGGCCCAGTACAACTTCCTCGACGAAGCAACGTAATGCGGCGGCTCGGCCCAACCGACAATCTCGATCGGCTCGTAACCTTCATCAATACGATCCGGATTCGCGGCCCGGGCGTCATCCTGCATTTCTTCAAGCAGTTCGTCGTAGTCGATTTCGGAAACATCATCATCGGACACGTGACCATCATCCGAGTACTCGATCGTCACAGCCCAGGAGTCGTAGTCGAGGGGCGTGATATCTGAGGGAAATAACATGCCGAGCACGTCCTGTCCCGGCGGGTTTCCCCACATGTCGACCAGCACTGTGGCTGCATCATCCGCATCAAGGAAGTAGAAATCTTCCGGCACCGATAAGGTAACAAGGTCGCCACCGACGCTGATCTGACCGGTTTGTGGATTCAGCGTTTCCATGATCGCCTGCATTTGCTCGAGGTACGCCTGTTCCTCAGGAGACAGTTCGTAATCCTGTGCATTCGCCAATTGCGTGCATAAGCACAAGAATGCAGCAGGAATCAGGGCTTTGAAAAGCTCGGGGCGGCACATAACGACCTCCTCATTGGGCGTCGCGACGCAAAATCATGTCAGAGACTACTGGAACCGATGATTTTCGGAAGTGATGGCGTCACAGATCTCCATGATTTGGCCGGAAGAGTTGGGATTCCTGAATATTCGCACTGCAATCCGGACAAGCACCTCATCCGTCTACACCGATTCGCGACCGCGATCATTTCTCGAATTTCCGGAATACATTGCTATTCTTGAGAGACTGGATCTCACTGATTGGTAAGGAGCAATAACCATGTCGAAAATCGGATCTGTATTAACTGGACTTCTCGCTTTCATTGCATTCGCCGGCCCGGCATCTGCGGACCGAATCGCTGTTATCGGAACCGGCGATGTTGCGGCAGCACTCGGCCCCGAATTTGCGGCACTGGGGCATGACATTGTCTACGGTTCACGCAATCCCTCACGGGATGAGGTCAGTGCATTGGTAGAGCGAACCGGCGAGAATGCGTCAGCCACGACACAGCAGGAATCGATTATTGGTGCCGACATTGTCGTCCTTGCCGTGCCTGGCAGGCTGGCCGAGGCAATTACCAAAGATCTCGGCGACCTGTCAGGAAAGATTATCATCGACCCTACGAATAACTACGTTCGTGATGGAGTACCTCACCTGGCCTCTGAAACTTCGAACGGCGAGCTCATTCAGGCCGCCGCTCCCGATGCGCATGTTGTCAAAGCGTTTAATGCGCTTAACTGGCGGCAGATGGTGGATCCCGATTCGTCAGGTGGTCCGATATCCATTCCCCTGGTCGGAAATAGTGCTGAAGCAAAAGCAAAAGTCGCCGAATTGGTCACCGGAATGGGCCTCGAACCGGTTGATGTCGGACCCATTCAGAATGCCCGCCATGTCGAGGGCATGCTGGTTCTCTGGATCCATGCCCGTGTCAATGGCAATCCGTTCAACTATCACCTTCGCAAAGCGCCGGCGCAGTAGGCAAATCGGTTGTTTTCGGCGCCTCAAGGTGCCTTTTTGTGACATAACTCCCTGAAAATCCATGGTTTGGCTTGCAAACTGCATATTCGGCACCGCGTCTCGGCGCGGGCGCCGCATATTCACGCTGCAGGGTTGTCATGTACGAGAAACATTTTGGCCTGAAAACGAAACCGTTCGGCTCCAAAGCTGAAGGCACCGGCGTTTTCGTTGGCCCGCAGCAAGCCAAAATGATCGCCAGCCTGCAGAAGGGCATCGGCGCTCCGGATGCGGTCGTTACCGTGACCGGCCCGGCCGGAGTCGGCAAGACAACCATTGTTAATCGAGCACTTGAAACCCTTCCGACCGGCCGCACCGCTGCGCAAATTGGCCGCATGCGCCTGTCACCGGAAGAAGTGGTCGACCTCCTGATGGGCGGCTTCGGCATAAAGCGTAATCAGCAGGGTTCCATTCGACGATTTGCAGCCTTCAGACGACTGCTGCAACAGCAGAGTGAAAGTGGCATTCCGGTAGCCATCGTCATCGAGGATGCTCAAATGCTGGGTGCGGCTGCGCTTGCCGAAGTGGAGGCTCTTACTGCAGCCGATGCCGGAGATGCGAGTAGCGCCAACATTATCCTGATGGGTCAACCAGAACTGCATGACCTGCTTTCAACTCCGGATCTCGGACGATTGAAACAACGGGTTCGATTACGGCAAAGCGCTGGGTCACTTTCACCCGACGAGGTTCAGGGATATCTGAAACACTCTGTCGGAGAGGCTGGCGGCGATTACGATGCCATCTTCGATAACGGCGTTGCAGATATCATCCACGGCTGTTCGGAGGGCATTCCAAGAGTGATCAATTCACTCTGCGAATCCGCAATGACGACAGCGATGGAAGAGAATTCCACTCGGATCACCGTGGCATTGATGAGCCAGGTCGCTTCCGATGCATTTGGTTATGAGGCGGACACCGCTGATACGCCATCCACAGCCGTGACGGCTGCTGTCGGCTCTGACGAAGATATTGATTGGGAAGCACCACCTGAGCCAGAGGTTGTGGCACAAGCAGAGGTCGAGGCGAACGCTGGCAAACGCGAAATCGGGCACGACCTCGTTGTTGAATCCGGATGCTACCCCTTACCGACAGCCGCCGATCTGGTTGCACCCGTCGAATCCGCGCCGGATGATGATGGCGACATCGACGACTCCGTGTCCGGTGATGACCCCGACTCAAGTGCCATCCCGGAACTGATCAATGACACGCAGCCCGCGCTGCCCGAACTTCAGGCATCCATGGCTGGAGACCATGCGGATATACCGGTGCTGAATTCGCAGGCCAAAGAAGCGAAAGAAGGTATGAAAGCTGCCGTCACGAATCTGCCGGATATCGAATCTACGCAGACACAGTTGAAGCCAGTTGGACTTACTATCGACGAGGCAGTTGATGAAGCACCAGCAGACGAAACAGCGGCGACTGGCGAAGACTCGGAAAGTAATGACAAGTCCCAGGAAAATTTTGATCTGGATGCGGCGCTTTCTCCGAAAGTTGACTCAACCAACGTAATGCCGGGGATTACGCCAAACCTCGACGAACTGGCGGCCGAAAGGATCGAAGCTACTGTGATTCAGGAAGTCGCCGAACCGGAACCAGCGCCAGCGCCGGAACCGGAACCCGAAGCGAAGCCCGAGTCTGCACCGGTCGCGAAAGAAGAACCCGACCACAATGACCTGCCGACGTTGTCCAATTCAATGCGTGTCGATGTCAAAAAAGAAGTCGCGCGGGCTGAAGAAATAGAACCGGCAGCAAAACCGGTAGCAAAACCCGCTCCGGCCCTCGATGCTACGACAAACGCGCCGGCGATGCTGGACCCTGCGAAGGTGTCTGCCAATGCCAATCGTGAATCGGATATCGATGCATTGGAAGCGGCACTTGCTGCTGCCAAAAGTGGTGATATGACATCAAAATCTGCAATGCCGGCAATCCCCAGTGCGATCGGGGCTGCGCCGGAACTACATGCGGACGAGGCACCCGCTGTGGTGCCCGAGATTACCCTGGACAACGTTATCGCGAACCAACAGGCCCAGAGCGATCAACTCGATAAATTCCGCGAGGAAATTGGCAGCGCAAACTCACTTGAAGACATTAGCGACATGACGGCTGAAACGCTTTTTGGTTGCGAGGAATTTGATGAGATAGCGGCGAACGTAGTGGCAAACCCGCCTGAAGACACGGAATCAGGCGCTCCAGAGCCCAAACCATCTCCTGTCAAACTGACGGGTGATGAAATGCCAGCCGCTGCCAACGATACAGCGGATCAGAAACAGGATGAAGAGCCGCCTGCCGAGACACCGGCAGCAGACGTTGCACCCGAGGCTTCCGTTCCTCTGAACGAATCTGTTGCGATGCGAATCGATATGCTTAACGAGATGAAATCAAATGCGGCAACTGCAACTGAAAACGTAGAGCTGGGCGAAGACGACCCGGCGAATGGCGCGTCAAAACGCAAGGGACCGCAACCTGAGCCGATTGAACGTCAGATAAACACGTCCATGACCCGGACCCTTGAGGCGCTCAATGTTTCCAAAGCCGCTGAGTCTGCTACAAAGGAAAAAGTGGAGAAGAAACCGGGCGGACTTTTCAGCCGTTTTAAGAAATCGTCCTGATCGTTAAGAAAACACCACGAAATGATAAAAGGCCACGCAACTGCATGGCTTCTTAGTTTTCAGCGTAGCCTGTAAGCTCGACGTATCCTCGCCCGGTTACCTTTTGTCCGGCGGTTTCGCCAGCCACATTGACGGCGCCTTCCCAGTAACGAACATTCGTTATCAACTCCTGATCTGCCATCGCCGGCGTAACGCCAAGCATGATATCCATAGACGGAATACTAATTTCCCAGCTCGCCGGATAT
>Ga0255052_10000593_pt1 | contig 29070 bp, 87 predicted proteins | sample JV7_2_21_MG_FD_188632 | JGI IMG/M metagenome (GOLD analysis project Ga0255052, IMG submission 188632) | Seawater microbial communities from Jervis Inlet, British Columbia, Canada - JV7_2_21 | ecosystem: Environmental > Aquatic > Marine > Inlet | place: Canada: British Columbia | collected...
ATATTTGAAGACCTACAACCTTTTCAATTTCAAAGGATTGCTCAGGAAATATACGGTCATTCGTGATAATATCCCCAAGCATATGCACTGTAAGTTCTTTCAAATTATAGGAGTTACTTAATATAGAATGTATCTGAGATATAGAGTCTTGTAATACAGCAAGCTCTTGCTCAAATATCTCCATATTATAAGTAACTATTTTTTTACCTTTAGTGCTATCAAAAACTTCATTTTTCATTCCTATGTGAATGTCTGATAAATCTAAAATAGACATTTCTTCCCTTTTGCTTTTTGACTTAATAGCTTTAGGCATAGGAAGTTTAACCTTATGAAAATTTTGATATAACTGTTCACCTATTAATTTCGCTAATTTATTAACGTCATCTTTCTTTAATTTACCTCTTTCCTTCTTAAAGAGAGTGTTTATTCCTATTTCATCTTTCAAGTGATATCTTTGCACCGCATGTCCTATTTGGTCATAAGTAAGATTGAGACTTTTTGCAATGGTGCGATAAGTTATCCCTTGCCTTAGATACTCCTTAATCAAATTTAACTTATCCTCTGTCCATTTCATAATTATCTCGCCTCCTTTTTAATTGATACATTTAATGTCCACAAATATTTTCCATCTTTTATCCCTATTACTAAAGCTGGAAGTTTCTGTGCTTCCAATGCTTCATTCCAAATTTTTTCAAGTATCTTTGTGCTAATACGGAATCCTTTCTTTTCTGTAAATTTACATTCTATTACATGGTCTGAGGTTTTGAGGTCTCCTTTATCAAACCATAGAGCCCCACTATTAATTGTTTTCTTTACTCTGTCTTCATATTTTCGACCTTTATTTTTTTTCATTTATATCACCATAGTAAATATTTGTTCTACTACCCATATTTCCAAAGCTAATACTCCTACCATTAAAAAGAATATTATTACTTGAATATACTTTGGTAACATTTCAAATATATGCCAAAATAAATTTTTCATTCTTTTATCTCCAATCCACAATGACAACATTTATAATATAAAGCATCTGCAAAACTATGGCTGTCATTAATCATTATTTCCCATTTATGTTTGCATCGAGACTGTTTCCAACGTTTAAATAATTTCATAATCATTTTAAGGTATCTCCTGAAAAACAAATACCATTTACACAATGATAATAAAATGATTCTACAAATACTCCTCTGCCTTCACAGGTAATACAAGGTTTATTATCAACCTCTCCTGTGCCTTTACATCTATAACATTCATTTAAGATTTCTTTTCGGATAATTTCAACTTTCTTTTCTGACATATCTTCCTCCTCTTTTTACGAGACTCAAACGTAATCCTAATGTGTTTCAATTTCAAAATAAAATATACTGATACTGCTGATAATATTGCTAAATGATATAAACCTAATCCGCAACATATTCCTAATCCTACAGCACACCATAATGTTCCTGCGGTAGTGATGCCCTCTAATTTATTCTTATGTTGCATTATTACACCACTACCAAGAAAACCTATTGCTACTATGGTATAGGCTATTATTCTTCCCATATCATATTTAACTGCCATCCCCAATTGGTTAGATATAGTAACTAATTCTAATGCAATAAGAGTATATAGGGTTGCTCCTAACGTTGCCAAAGTTACATCTCGAATACCTGCTGGCTTATTTTGCTCTTCTCTTTCAGACCCTAAAATCAATCCTAAAGCCATAGCAAGCCCTATTTTACCTAGATATGCCAATAATATTTGCAATGAAGTTATCATTACAGTAAGCCCTCCACAAATTTGATTAAACTTGGCAAAGGTTTGCCAGTTGCTTTTTCTTTTGTTTCATCGTATGCACATGAAGCTATATCAAGATGAATCCAATTTTGAGGATATTTCACAAATTGTTTTACAAACATTGCTCCTTCTGTTGCTCCTGCTGATATTTTTTCATCACTATTTTTAATTATCCGTTTATTATATTTCTTCTGAAGATAATCCCATAAGGGCAATCTCCATGCTAATTCATCTGCTTGTTTACTTGCTTGTATATATTTATTCGCTAATACTTGACTTGGACTAAAAACTCCTACTGCCTTTTTACCTACTGCATACTCTACACATCCTGTTAAAGTTGCTACGGTAATTACTATATCGTTTTCAGTAGGATTTAAATTAACAAGAGCTTCTGCCAATATTAATCTACCTTCAGCATCTGTGTTTGTAACTTCTACTATTTTCTTACCTATTTTAATTCTATCTCCTGGGATAATTTCATTGTTATGTAAAAAATTAGTAGATACAGGACAATAAGGAACAACTCTATCTGTCTTGTGTGTTTTCTTAAAATAAGCATAAGTAGCCCAAGCACATGCCATCCCTGCCATATCTGTTTTCATTGTATTCATTTCATTCTTTAAATCATATCCACCTGCATCAAATAAAATCCCTTTACCTACAATATATATTTTCCTTTTTTTACTTATTGGCACTGTTAACATCACACAGGCATTTTCATCTTGTCCAGACATTAATTTAATTGGTTGATTAGCTTCTGTATTATATGCCATAGGTTGCACTTTAAAAGTATCTCTAACAAGTTCATGATAATTATTAAGGTTCAATTGATTATAAGGCATATCTACTAACTTCTTATATCCTTCAACATACTTCTTTATTTTCGAGTTCTTTTTCTTACTCATTTTCATCCTCCCTGATACTGGTTATTTCCATCTCAGCATAAATAATATTATTAGCCATCTTTTGCATAGCTATTCTTCTTGCCTGTCCTTTACTTTCTGCTTCAATAACCATTTCATCATACTCTCGTTTTTGTAATGATATTATATAATTTCTTTTCATTTTAATATGCCCTCACAAAGATTTCAAAATAAGCCCAATACGAACACACTGCTAAAAATAATATCTCTGTTATCAATATAAGATATGCGTGGATTTTTGTAAATCTGTTTGTTACTGGAGCGTCTATATGTTTTATTAACCAAGACTTTCTCCTTTTAGATTTACCTTTACCTCGCTCTTTTTTTCTTCTTCTTATTTTTCTTCGTGTCTTTCGCATAAATGATTCCTTCCTTCTTCAAATGCTTCATAATATCATCAACTATGTAGTATTCAATATCAAGCAAAGCATCATGAACGATTTCTTTTACATTTTGCTTTAATCGTTTTATACTTGCTAATCTGACTTTCTTTTTAACTTTTAGATGGGATGTTTTCATTCTTTCTCCTATGATATTCTGCATCACACCACTTACATCCGTTCTTTGTTCGCCATTTCTTATTAGGCATTTCTCTTCCACAATAATTACAAATGCCTTCCCATTCAAACTTAATCCCAATTAAAGTCATATCTTTATTCACTGAAAAACTCCTTTATGATTGGAAACATTTTTGCAACCGCTTCACTGCTTCCATTTGCCTCTTTTGCAATATCACTAATTAATTCTCTTTTGGCTCTAGCTATTACCTTCAACATTTCCTTTTTGTTCCACTTTGCATTTTGATTCCAACCTTCTTTCAGGTATTCGATTAACTTCATCATTCCTCCTATAAAGGATTACTTGGTAAAGAAAAATTACATTGCATATTAATGGTGGAGTTTGTGATAATAATAACATCCACCTTTTTAAAGTTATATGTGCAAGAAAAACACATATAAACGATACAATACAAATACCTGGAAACCAAATGCTTATATCTTTAACGGATTTTCTTTTATATATTTTATATAATTGAGGAATCATTTCTACTCCCCATAAAAGCCCACCTATCCAATATAATATCATCGGCATTGTTAACTCCTACATCAGTGTTATTAAATAACCTACAATTAAAATAAATACTCCTAATCCTTGTGCAAGCAAATACAATTTATTCTGTGTCATAATATAACCAAAGAAAGCAAATATCGCTCCAATACCTCCTAGTCCTTCTAATGCCATTCCTATTAATACTTTAATCATGTAGCTCCTTATATAGCCTTGTAAATGCCTTTCTATATACAGGGTCGCTATGACTTTCATATCCTGCTAAATATATAAGAGCTGTTTTATATTTTTTAGGATAATATTTTTTAAGCATTTTCATTGCATATTTTTCTGCCGAATATTCTTTCTGAATTCTCTGAGTTTCTCCTTTGTGTCTTAATTTTATATGTCCAAACTCATGTAAAATTGTCATTAAAATTTCTACTTTTGTAGCATCTTTTAATTCTTTTTCATTATATCTAAATAGATAAAAAGGCTTCGCACAACAGTCACAATTATAATATTGCACATGAGCACTATATCTTCCTAACCTATTATCTTTCTTAACTCTTATTTCTATCCCTAGTCTTGCTTTTTTATAAAGGATATCAGCAGTGTTGTTAAAATATTTTATCTTATCCATTAGTCTCCCTGTTTGTTCCTTCTCTTTAATTTTATTCCATGCTTATTTAAAATAGTGTCTAAATTTACAGGGTAATAATTAGTCTGCTCTACACAAACATTTTCATATAGGTCAGGATGCGGAGATTCATTTTGATGAATATGACCATGTATATTAAAATCATAAGGAGATACCATTAAATTCACTTTTTTCATTGGTCTATGTGTAAATATTATTTTACCTATTGTAAAACTGTCACAAACAAAATCGAAGCCATGATTCAAATAAAAATTTATAGAACGTCTATCATGATTTCCTCTTACTAATATTTTTCTACCATTTAAACGTCTACAAAGTGCTAAAACTTTATCAGATTTGCTATATACAGTCCAATCTCCTAAAACAATAACTAAGTCTTTTGGTGTCACCATGCCATTCCATTTGCTAATTATTTTACCATTCATTTCAGAACAATAATTAAAAGGTCTGCCACAATACCCTATAATATTGCTATGATAGAAATGTGGGTCTGATATTACATATATATTACTTTTCTTTCTCATTGAATATATCTCTCCCAATCTTCAGGTCTCGGTCTTAGACCTTCGATTCTTTCTCGCTCTTCTTGTCTTTCCCACTCCCTTTCGATACGTTCTATATCTTCAGGAGTCATATCAGGTATTTCGCAACCCTGACCATTAACTACTAAAAACAATGCTATTATACACATGCTTAGAAATTTTCTCATTTCTGCTCCTTCTGATAGAGAGCAACTATTTCTTGCTCATATCTATCCATTATTTTTATTCCGCTTATTACATCTCCTTCTCCATCTAAATATCTTTCTTCAAATCTTTTATAATTTTCTATCTTTTTTTGTAGCTCAAGAGATAAATTCCCTTTGTTAATAATTGCTTCTATTCTTTGTCTCATTTTTCCTCCATGTATAGTGTCATTAATACACCAGTTTCTTCAAGAAAGTCTCTGATATCTTCTAACATAACAGAGTAAGTCATATGAAATAAATATATTGTTTTGCTTTTAGGTGGGTTAGGCTTATCGCCTATATAATAAATCCCTACAGCAATACCCACCAATTCCATATTAGAATTAACAACAGCCCCTCCAGAGTTTCCACTAAATGAAGGGGCAGTAATAGTTAAATATCGTCTTTTTATATTGGCTATTGTTCTCTTTTTATAGCATGAAGCAGTTCCTCTGTTTAAAGCATAATAATGTTTTACTGGATGTCCAATTGTATAAACGGTATCACCAAGTTCTATATCTTTATTTGCTAATGAGATATTACAAAATTCTCCTTTTGGTCTTGGAATTTTAACCAATGCTAAATCTAATTCTCGATGTCTAAAAACATTTTCTTTTGGAATTTTCCGAACTCTTAGAAATTTTCCTTGTTTATTTCTAATAAATACTTGTATTTCTCCTCTGCTCTTTGTTAGATGTTTGGCTGTTAACATATATAAATAATTATCATCTTGATGAAACATAATACCAGCTCCACCAGGTTTACCGAATTTAATTTGAACTGTTGATAAAATTAATTTATTAAAATTCGGCTTAGATTCTTGGTGAGTTAAAATAGTCAACCCTCTCATATCTTTAACTTCATGATTATGTTCTATCTTGGCATAGGTAAATACCAAAACACATATCAGTGATATAATTCCTAAACTGAACAATATCTTTTTCATAATTTCTCCCTACTCTTTAATAGCAGAACATCCATTCCCACATTTAGTGCATACATAGTAGTGAGTGCATTTTCCAATTACTACTATATATGCTTTACAACAATTCGAAACATCATCTATCAAATTTGCTAATAATTCAGGATACTTACGAAAAAACTTAGTGGCAATTTTCAATCGTTTCATTTCTTTTAAATATTCTTTTTTAAACTTTGGATTTTTACAAAGTCTTTTTATATGGTCATCTATACTTGCTATCTTTATTACAGGCTTTTTTCTTTTCTTTTTCATTATTCTATTCCTTTAAGAAACTCATTTATAGTTTCTAAGGTATTGGCATACCCATAATTAACAAATACATTCTTTCCATAATATATTCTTAAATTTGTTACAACTCCTACTATCTTACCTTTATATAGTATACTTCCTCCGCTATTTCCAAAATAGATAAGATTGGTAACAGTATAATGTTCTTCAGTAATATCAGCTACTACTCCTTCAGTGATAACATCTACCATAGCATTTGGATTTCCAACTGCTATGACTTCACTACCTTCTTTAGGAGCAACTTTAGAAATTTCAAAATGAGCAATATCCAAATTCTCTACAGGTTTTAGTAACATTATATCTTTCTTTTTATCATATTTCACAATCTCTAATTTCACTTCTCGTTCTTCGCCTAAGAGCCCTACCATTTTATCAGTTTTACCACCCATCAAATGCTCACAAGTCAATATATAACTTGTTTCATTAATTTTTATATGACTTCCAGCCCCTTGATACCCCGAAGTGCGGTTTCTTACTATTATATTTGCTTCTTTAATTTCATCTAAGTGGGCTAGGTCTATATTATGTTTTAGTTTCAATCTTTTTACTATTACCTCAATATTTTCTTGCATTGTTGTTGTTATGTTTAACATCTGTTGATTAAATTCTATTTGCTTTTTCTTAGTTTCTGTGACAATTTTATTAAAATCATTTTGATGTGTTTCATTTTCAAAGATAGTCAAAAATCCATCTACCATTAAATTTGTTACATCTCGATATATCATATTATAATGCAAATCCATTACTCCTATTCGGAGATACATTATTCCTAACATTCGTTCAATTCTACTTGCTGTATAAAAAGGCATTACTAAACATACAATTAAGGATGTAAGAATCAAAGAGATTCCCATTGCTTTTAGCAACATTTTCAAAAACTTCTTAACACCCTTCCATGTTATTTTAATTTTGAATCTCAATTTAATCGCCTCTTTCCTTATAGTGTTGTTCCAATTTAGTTAATAATCTTTCATCTTCTATATAGTAGAGGTCTCCTTTAAAAACAGTGTGTATCAATTGACATAGACTTAACTCAGGATATGCCATCCATACTTTCAATAGTCGAGATATAATATTTAAAATATGAGCTGTGCTTCTCATATATTTCTCCCTACTATTACTTGGTCTACTACTCCTTTTTGTAAACATTCTTTTGCAGAAAGCCAAAGCTGACCTCTCACAGCTTTATTAACTTCCTTTTCTGATAATTTTGTATTCTCTCTAATAAACTGAAATATTTTCTTTTGCAACTCTTTAATATAATCTCCATAGTCTATCACATCGTTGAATTTCCCATGAGAATTTGTAAATCCATCGTGAGCCATCCACACAGAATTTTCAGTCATTATTCTTATTTTTCCAGCAATGGAAATTATTCCTCCCATTGAACAAGCACTTCCCATTACGATAGTAATAACAGGAGAGGTAAGACCTCTTAGTGCATCTACAATCGCAAATCCAGAATATACTGAACCACCTGGAGAATTAATGTATAAAGCTATTGGACTATGATTAACATTATCCAATGCTACTAATTGCTTTATTACATCAATAGCTTTTTCATCATTTACCACACCGAACAAAAATACTTGCCGATGCTTTAAAAGGGTTTGACCTATATCTATCTTTTTTCCGTTTACTACTTTAGCCACTTTCTTTTTAGTCTTTTTGATTGCCATAGTAAACTCCTCCTAAGTTTAGGCTATTTTCTTATAGAGTTTATCGTATAGATTTACTATTAAATCTCCTAAAGTATTTACATCCTCTACTCTTCCTGTTAAAACTTTTATAGCTTCACAACAAGAAGACATTGTTGATAATTTATTTCTTCTTTCTGCTTCAGATGGCAGAAGACTTCCGTAAGGAGCTCCTGAATTATAATCAGGTCTCCCACTGCTTCCTTTAGCAGGGTTTTTTTGATTACAAGTATAACATTTATCATACTTGTCATTTTTTATCTTCTTACCACATGCACAAACTTTACCATCAGGAGTGCTAGTGGATTCAGACTTTGTAGAAGTTTTCTTTTCAGTTGTTTCTCCTTTTTTCAAAATCTTACTAACACTATACTGACCGTTCTTATTCTCATACTCATAATCAACTTCTTCGTTCTCCTTGAAATTAGACTTAGCGTAATTAAATACTTTTTCTGTAGTGGATGCCCATTTTTCCTTTCCATCATCCAATATTATCTTCAGTAAGTATTTACCGCCTTTCTTAAATGCAAATTTAAATTTCATATTATTTTTCTCCTTCTTTAACTACTTTACCTTTAGGTGGTGTAGGAGGAGGAGTCTTCGGCATTAATCCTACAAACCTATAGTCCTTCTGTTTATAATCCCACTTGTAACCCTTCTTCTTTGCTAACTTCATCTTCTTAAAAGCATGATTAACATTATCCTGTATCTTCTTTGATACATCATCTATTTGACCTACCAAATCCTGATGATATTTCTGCATCTTGGCTATATTTATGCCAATCCCTAATGACTGTTGCAGAAGCTTATTCTTTTTGTCTTCCTGTTCCTTAATATCATCTACATAATGAGTAGGTATATCCTCTTCTAAATAACGTTTCCTACCATCAGGCATTATCTCCTTCTTAACTTCTTCAGGAACTTCGCCACCACGTCTCATTTCCATTTTCTTCCTCCTTTTTATTTTCTACCGCCTCTTGACTTTTTTCTATGTCTTGTTAAGCGAAGCATCTTTTTATATCTATGACGCTTAACTTTTCTTTTATGTTTGCCTCGGCTACCTACAGAACCCTTTGCCATTATTTCTCCTTTCTTATAGATTTTACTTTTTTCATTCTCTTTTTTTGTTTTGCTTTCGCTTTCTTTTTGTTTTTATTTTCCAATGCTTTTACAGAATCTTCATAAGTTACAACTTGAGATTTGTCATTATATAATGAATTTATTTTATCTCTCATAGATGTAAATGGAATAGCTTCTATATTTATTTCTTCTTTCGATTTAAAATTATCAAATTCTTTTCTACAAACATCTTCCACAAAATCAGGCAATTCTAAAAGAGAAACAACCATCTTTCTTTTTTCGTAGTCTTCTTCATTTAATACAGGATTAGTTAAATTATCTGCTTGCTCTTTATTTATTTTTTTTGCTAATCCTGCATAAGGGTCTTTTACTATTTTATAACCGCCTTTTCTTCCTTTCATTTTTATCATAGGAGAAAAAACTTTTACATTATCATAAGATGTTAGCTGTTCCATATCTGCATCAAAAGTTACCAATATAACTTCATCATCTTTATAATATCTTGACCCTACTGCCATCCAATCATCAGCTTCTAAATGATTAGACTTCACAATATGCCAATCAGTGCCAACATCTATTCGCTTTAAAAGAGCATCCATTTTACCATACATTATTTTCCAATTTATATCTTCATAAGTTTTTCTTTTTTCAGCCCTATCTCCTTTATATTGTTTCTCTACTTCTTTTCTCCAACTATGACCATAATCTACTGCTACTATTATAGTATCATAAGGCTCGACTCCCACTTTTCTTAAACAAGATAACATCATATTTAGACAGGTATATTCTACAGGCACTTCTTTGTTATTTCTCCATGCAAAAATTGCTCTATGGAGGAACATACCATAATCTAAAAATATTATCTTATTTTTCATGGTCTCCATCCTCTAAATATTTTAATAAATTATCAAAATCTATTGTCTGCAACGGAGGTCTATCTTTTTTATCTAAAGTTTCCATGTATTCCGCACACAGATTAATTAACTTAGATTTAACAACAACTCCTGAAATGCCTACATTCATAAGAAATTCCAAAATGATAGCTTTTAGTCTTGGATTTGTTTCATCTTTAACTAAATCTATCATTTGCTCCATTTCTTTATATCCGTTCCCAACTATATCAGCATATTGTTTGAACTTTTTTAGCTGTTCATCCATTATTTCTCCCTCAATCAATTCGGGCTTTATTAAATCAAAACATTCTTTATGATATATCTCTTCCTCTTTATAGATGACATAGCTATTTTCAGTAGTAACTATATTTAAACAATACCCACAGTATCCTATCTTTATAGGATATTCTTCATGTAGTATTTTATCTTTATTCGTTATTAGCATCTTTCTCTGTCTCCTCTGTCTTTGTAGGCTCTTCAACAGGCTTTTCTATATCTTTTGGAGTTATTCTACCGCCTTGAACATCTTCTACCTTTACTTCCGATACAGAAGGAGAAGGTGTCTCTTTCTTTGTTTCTACTTTTTCTTCAACTTTTGGTTTCGTCTTTCCAGCACTAACTACAGTTCCTTTCTTTGTTGTTACAGTCTCTTCATTGTTAACATCTTGGTCTCCACCTTTGTTATCTATATCTTTATTCCATATTCTTTGTGCCAATACAAATACCTGAAACAATCTTGTCTCAGGAATTTTATGAAAAGGCATTTTCCCAAACGATACCAGAAGTTCATAAATCTTCCCCATAGGGTCTGTGCCTGAATAATTATAACCACTATCAAACTCAATTAATTTTTCCCGAAATACAGGGAGAAATTTTGACTTCACAGCCACTGTAGTATTTATGGGTTGAATTGTTCCATTAAGTTCAATATGAAAACCTCTTTTCAACCATACTATAAACATATAGGTAGCTATTTTTAAAAGGTCTCTTTCTCTTGCTAAATTACTATAACGTTTACAATATTTAGCAATTGTTCCGAATAGCCAATTCTTTCCAAAATCATCAAACAAACAATCTGTTGCTTCTTTTTTTCCAGAGTGTGCATACTTTTTTCCACCATATTTAAACTGATTTACTACTAATTCGAAAAATTTATCCATTTTTCTTATCTCCTATCTTTTTTTTACAAATGCTTTTAAGTTCTTCTTGAATTTTTACTAATTTCTCTTTTCTTATGTGGAAAAAATGTTCTAAAACTTTTCTACACTCAGGACAAATCTCATACAATTCAATTGATGCGTATGGAGATTTGATTTTTCTAAGAAAAGCATCTTTCAATTCATCATCATCTTGATAGTTTTCATTTTTTGCTTGTGTCATTGTGTGAACACCCATAACATACTTTTTGCTTCCTGGTTTAATTACCTGAAAACAAATATCGCAATACGTCACTTTCATAATTACTCCTTCTTTTTTTCGGGCTCTATCTTATGTTTGTCTTTTATGAATTTCACACAATCATTAACAGAATAAAAAACTTCTCCATTAGAAATCATAGTGCCAAACAAAAGAGAAGAATTTGTCTCTGTCTTGGGAGCATCTGGGAGAATTAAATATATAGGTATCCCATACATAAAAGCCCACACAACTTCAAAAATTGTTCCTATAGTTTTTACATCTTTAGGCATATAGACAACTATAAAATCACTTCTTACAACCGCTTCCGCATCTCCCCAATATTTTAAATCTTCAGGTCTATTGCCATCAACATGCTTTCTCATTTTGAGCGAGAGCAATAAAGGAGTGATATCTGTATTTTCTCCTATACTGCCAAACCAAATTTTCCACATCTCAGTATAAAATTTTGTCCATTTGCCTCCTTGTTTTAATCCTTTAATATACTCTACTTGTTGTCCAGAAGGCTTTCCTACTTTCATTGACTCTTGAGCCACAGGGTCATAGATAAGGAGGTCTGGAGAATTGAGTTTATCAGTCATCTCATCTCTCCAACTCTTCATCTCTTTATCAGTAGCATGTTCTATTGCTCCTGCCAAATAAGTAGTTAGTCTTTTTCTCTCATTCATTTTTTACCTCTCTTCCAAGAAATATTTTGCTGATTTAGCATGAAAAACTCTTGGAGGTTTAAAAGCATAAACCATAACCCCTTCAAACATTTTCTCAATTTGATAATGCCATCCATTTTTTGTATCATGATAGAATAAAGGAATAAAATAAGAAGTATTTCTTACTCTTGCCTGTTTCTTTGCCAATCTTATTCCTTTTTTAAGTAGTCTCCTCATTATTGGAGTATTTAATCTCTGCATTATACGTCTCCATTCTCCGCTATTTTCTTATCTTCATATGGAACTGTCCTTCTGCGATACCATTCTTGTTTTGCACATTCCAATACCCCTATTATGGCATTGTGATTAACATATCTCTCCCCTACTTGTTCAAGATATATTTTACATATAGAGGTAATTAAATAATTCAAATCTCCTACATTCTTAACCAATTGAAAATTCTTAACATAACTTAATATGGTCTCGAACTTTTTTCGGTCTGTCTTTTTAATGTATGGCATGTTTTTGCTCCTTTATAAATCGTTTAAATTCATCTACTGTTTCAAATCTATAGTCCGTATAGATTTTTATCCAGGGATGTTTAATATAATCTTTGCTAATAAAAAATATCTTCTTTCTCATTAACACTGCATTACATATTTCTATTGTTGTTCCGAAAGAAGGTTTTTCTACAATAGTTAAGAGCCCATCACAAGAAGCTAAGTTTTTTAAATCCCTTCTTACTATTAATTCTGCACTTTCTTGGTCTCGATTAAATTTATTTTCAAATCTATATGTTTGAGTATCAATTTCGTGCATTTCTTCAACTCTTGTATCATCATCATAGAAAGGATTTAATAGTTCTATCCCCAGCTCTTTTTCAAGAGCCAATTCAATTTTTCTAAATTCTTTCCTGTTATTAAAATTGTGTGCAAAATAAAGTCGAAGTTTATGTTCGTTTTTCATATTTTTTTCTCCTTTTATAATAAGGGTAATTATCAATATAATTATTTATTTTTTGTGCATTAAATTGTTTGACTATTAAATATTTCATAGTTTTGCGTAGAAACTTTTTTATCATTTTTCGATGTTGAATTCTAATATATGCCATTCTACAACCAGTATTTGATGTTGTCACACAATGATTAATACCTTTGGTATTTAAAAATTTTGAAATCTTATCTATTACTTTTCGTGATTGTATTTTTTGCCCAAAATGAATAATTGCCCTTTTGCCTATATATCCATTACCATTATTAAAAGGATATATTCCCAAACATCCTTCTCCATCCACAAATCCAGCAATATATTGCCAAGAAAGGTTCATCTTATTCTCCTATTATATACCTGCTGGATATTTTATATTTTTTAAAAATAAGTCTCTATCTCTTTTCTTAAATGCTATAGCAAAAGGTTCTTTAGTATTGCTTCCTGTTATAATAACTCTTACTTCGTTCTTTTTTAATGGTCTAAAAATATGTTTTTCTTTCTTCACTTTATCCTCCTATTTTTACTATATAACCTGACAATTGAAGAACGTGTAATAAATTTACAATCAAACATATAAACATTACTGCTTTAATAGTAAGGTCAAGCCATGTTTTTCTTTGCCATATTACAAATAAGAAAGCAAATACTAATGTATTCATAACTGAAAGAAACTGTATCATTATCTTACCTCCCAAAGTGCTTTCAGTATAATTTCTTTATATAATTTTAATAGTTCTTCTATTTTTCTTGGTGAATTTTCAGATTCTTTAATCAAGTCTTCTGTTCTTTCTATACCATGTTTACGGAAAGAATTCCTTATCCAATCTTCATCAAATCTTCCCATCGTTTATTCTCCTGTGTTCTTATCTGTCAAATCAAGAAACAGTTCATGCAAATCATCAATAACTTCTAAAAGGTCGCTGGTCATTGTTTCCATTTTTTTATCATGCTTTTTTCTAAGGGTTACAAAATCTTCTCTATAGGTTTCCCTCTCTTTCTGTATATCACCAATGACCTTCTTAACTTCATGAATAGCTTTATTAAAAAGTTTTTCATTTTTCTTCTTCATTATCTTCGCCTTTCCTTAATATATTTAATACTTACACAAGGAATAAGAGCTGGAAATTCATCTCTACCTTGCAATATAATATAATCATAAGAATATACATGAATTATTCCTAACAGTTCGCCTACTATGTTTACAGTAGGTCTAAAGTTTTTTAGCCTACCTTGAAATCTAACTTCCACTCTCTTGCCAAGAAATTTGCTGGCTTCTTCTGTTTCAATAGCAAAAGCATTATAACAAAATACAAATATTAAAAGTATTATTATCATACATATAAAAATTCCTTTAGGATATAAAGCTCCTTTGGTCATATAATCCATTAATTTAGGATTTATTTTCCTCATTATATCCCTTTCACAATATTAACAATTGCTATTATTGTTCCCACTAAAAAACTTAGACTTCCTATCCCATAGAATATATAAGGCATTAATTTCCACATTATTTATCCTTTATATTAGTGGCAATTACATCTACATATAAAAAAGCTATGATGTCGTAAACAATGACATTTGATTATTCTATAGATATATCTAATTCTTGCTCTTATCTGTTCTATTTTAAGTTCATGTGCTCTTTGAATTTCACGTTCTATTCGTGCTTCTCTTTTTGCCATTCTTTCTTTATAACGATTAAGATTTTCTGCTTTCTCTTCTGGTGTAGGATTTCCTATTATTGTGATTACTCCATTTTCTTCAGTTATAATATCTTCTGCACAAACAAACCCTACAAAAATAAGACTTGTCATAAACAATACTAGCACACATTTCCTCACAAATAATGTAGTCTTTTTCATTACTTACCTCAATTCAAATTTTTGTATTATTGTTCCTTTAGGCACAATAAGTTTATAGCTTCTTTCATCATGACACATAGTTGATAAATTCTTACCTATCCATTTTTGAGTATTTTTTGTTTCAGTAGGAACTATACAAGTCCATTCAAGTCTGGGAGAAACTTCATCAGTTTCATATAAAATAATATCTTCCACTTCCGTTTTATCTCTATAAAATCCTCCATCATCTTGTCTTACAAAATAAAAATAATATTCTTTTCCTTCAATAGTTCCACATCCTAAGAAAAATTCTCCTGTGGTTTGAGAATTATTAACTAACGAAACTATATTCAAATAACTAATATAAGATTCGTTAGGGAGAGGAGCAATAACAAGGGTAATTATTAATAAAACTGTTACACCTGTTGAGATGAAGAAAGCCACAACCCCTAGAAATATTCCAAAAAAGATTTCTCCCCATTCTACTCCTCTTGCATATTGAAAAGCATTTCGTTTTATAAATGCAATAGTAAATCCAATTGCTACAACTATTGAAATGACCACAGCTAGGAATAATAACATTATTGTTTTCTCCTCTTTCTTCTTTGTATTTCGTTCAGATTTAAAATCTTTTTCCCTTGTTCTCTTAAATTACCTGTAATCATATCTATATCAGATTCAGTTATCCCAATTAATTTTATTTTTTTCTTTTTCATTACTTTGTTAAATTCTGCTACAATATTATCCCCTGCTTTTTTCCCATTCTTTTTAGCAAGTTTATAGATTTCTAGCATGGTGTCTACATCTGTTAACCATACTAATTTTTTCTTGTTTTTCTTCATCCTTTTATTACCCCTAAAGGTGTTAGCTCTACAAGAATTTCTACTAAATCGCTTTGATTAGCCATTACTACTTGAATATCTTTATAAGCTCCAGAAGCTTCATCTAACTGTTTAACTCCTCTAATAGAATGTAAGATACCTTGTGCTTCAAGTTTTTTCTGTTCTTCTTCTAAATTCAATTCTCGCTGGGCTTGCTTCCTTCCCATCTTTCTCCCTGCTCCATGAGAACATGAAGTAAAACTATCAGTATTGCCTTTACCTTTTACTATATAGCTTTTAGTTCCCTGTGAGCCAGGAATAATTCCAAGCTCTCCTTCTTTAGCAGAGGTAGCTCCTTTTCTATGCACCATTACATTCTTTCCAAAATGATGCTCAAGAGTTGCATAGTTATGATGTATATTTATTTCACTTTCAAATGTGCAAGCAGTAACAGACTTAACAATTTCTTTTATTCTTGACATCATTAATTGTCTATTTGCTAAAGCAAATTCCAAACAATAATTCATTTCTCTCATATAGTTGTGATATTCTTTAGTGTCCATAGGTAGAAAAGCTAACTCCGTTTTTATAGGAACAGAAGTATACCATTTTTCATTAAGAGCTTTTGCAACATTGTTGTAATGTTTAGCCACCTTATATCCTAAATTTCTACTACCTGAATGTATCATTAACCAAATATATCCATCAGACCCTTTTTGTATTTCTATAAAATGATTACCTCCACCAAGAGTGCCAATTTGTTTTAAAGCGGAAGTATATTCTTGATGAATTATAGGATAATCATCTTTTGTAGTATAACAAGTTCTAACATCTATATTAGGCATAAAAATTTCATCTTGTTTTTTACTATGATGGCTAAATCCAACAGGCACTGCGGAACGTATACCTCCTTTATGTTCTTTAGACCCTCCAAATATTTTTTTAATTTGTTCCGTAGATATTTCTTTTAAAGAGGTCTGCACCGCACACATTCCACAGCCTATATCTACCCCTACTGCATTAGGAATAACCACACCTTGCGTAGCTAAGACCCCTCCTATAGGCATACCATAGCCCATATGAGAGTCAGGCATTATTGCCACATGCTTGTAAGCAAATGGTAAATTTGCAAGGTTCTTTATCTGCTCCATGCAATTTGGCTCAACATTCTCCAACCACATTTTCACAGGTATATTTTCAGTATCTATTACTCTTTTCATATTATTCCTCTAAAAGGGTTAAACCTCCACCATAACCATTTGTAACAAATAAATATTTTTTTTCTGTTTGTTTATCTAAAACGATATTATATTGTCCTTTCCAATAAATTAATTCAAACCTATCTTCTTTATATATGCGTTTGCGAGTTTCAAAACTTGGAGTTTCGCATCCAACTAAAGAAAGAGTTGCATATGAAAAACAGAATATTAAAATACTTTGTATAGTAATTGTTATAATTTTTTTTATCATTTTGTTATCCTATATCCCTCTCTTTTTAAACTCTCTATTACATCATCAACAATATACTTTAAAACTTTTCCTAATGTTCTTAATATGGCTCTGCGTGATACACTTTGTTTCCCTGTCTTTCTTAATTTCAATAACACTTCTTCAATAACTACTGTGCTATCGTGCTTCATGTTCTACTCCTATATCTCTTTCTGCTATTGCTATTAAATGTGATAAAGCTTTTGTTTTTTGGTTTTCTAATTTTTCAGGATATTTACCAACTACTTGAGCGTCTGTATAGATTTCTTTTTCTTCTTTTGCTCTAATATGTTTAGCTATTGATATTGCCTGTAACGTTTCAGATACATCAGGAAATAATGATAATTCATATTCATTCAAATTCGTTAACGTTCTCGCACAACTAAAATGATATCGTTTATATGTTTTATGAGTATCGTCTATTACTTTTACTCTTGCAAAATATTGTGTAGTAGGTCGAATACTCTTATGACATTTTTCACATATATGCGATTTTCGGGCTGTTATTCTATGACTACCTGTTTTATAATCCAAAAGGGCTCTCCTGTTTTAACTTTATTGTTTGAATTTTTCCATTTTCTACATAATCAACAATAGTATTTTGAGCGAACATCCATTGAAAAGTAGTATAGGATGTTCCATATTTTTGATTAAATATATCTACATTTACTGTAGAAACTCCATAACTAATCCCCAAACCTAATACAAGAGCAATAACAACAATAGTAATTAATACCAAAGTTTCTTTTGCTGTAAACATTACTCCCCCTTATCTTTTTGTTATATTTTCTTTTTTAACTGTAACACTTTTCAAAAAAATATCCACAGTAGAATACTTATCACAAAAATAAGTTCCCTGTGGATTTGATTTCTTTCTTTTTTCCCCTGCTTTATAGAGTTGACGATATCGTTTAGTGAGTTCTCTCACCTTGTTTTTATAAGTCCGTTTACTTCTGCCCTTGCCAATCTGATTTTTACTCATGTGTCCTCCTACAGGTTTAATTCTAAACCATATTGGAAGCGTTCACGATTTCTTTCCATCATATCAACACTATCAAGCTCTCTACCGTTTTCAGGGCTAACAGAAATCTGTTTATAGTAATGTTGCTTATTAAACTTAGTTCGTCTCTTAGTATATTCTTTCGATTTTTTCTCTCTCATCTTCAGCCCTCCAACGTAACCTTTTTATACCCATAACAAGTATACCATATTTACCCCCTTGATGTCAAGGGTTTTTAGGTGAATATAACTGACTGTTTTATTACTAACATAGAGTGTTAATAATACTCAAAAGTTAGCCCTGAATTGGATACTGCTTTTACAAAGTGTCATATTCCAGTATGGAATAGGGTAGAAGTGTCCTTTTCGCTGTTAACGTAGTTAATAGATATTAACGTAGTGATATACTTACGTTAGTATATAATACTAACGTAGTCATATATTATTTATATATAGTATTTATTATATATAAAGCTTCTATCTCCCCATAATATACAATATAGCTAAACCAATCCCCAAAACGGCTGAAAAATAACCAGTGGCATAAGCATATTTATCCGCTTGTGTCCATTTACTCATAAGCCATTCCCAATAACTCATATTACCTCCTATAAATTTGCTCGTTCAGTTAACACCCCAGCCCAAAATATACCTATGATATTACCAAAAAGCCCAAGTGTAGTAATGGTAGGATTAGTAGGAAAATTCCAAGCTAATGAATAACAGAATACTCCGAAAAATCCAAACAATAATATTAGGAAAATTTTTTTCGCATAATTTTCTCCTAATTTTTGCTTTCTAAATTCTTCTTGTAAGTCTTTTTTCCTTATCATATTATCCTCCAAAAAGTATTCTACCTACTAACAATGCTAACAAGACACCGCTAATTGCTACAACGGACATTTTTATTAATTCGTTACTGGTAAAAGAACAAAATACAAACCAGAAGAAAAATCCTATTCCTATCGAACTACATAAACCATTAATTATTTTCCAAGCGATTTCATTCATGTTCCCTCCTTAAATTTTCATATACTATTTTAGGAAATTTCATTTCAGATATTCGACCTGCAAATGTTCTTCCATCTCTGTCTGCGTCAACAACTACAGCTCCACATTCTTTACACCACCTTACAACTGCGTCTACATCTCCTATACAATCATGCAGAGACCTGTGAATTTCTTTTAAATCATGATTACCATTTTTACATTTCATATCAACCTCCTATATTCTTCTAATAGATATTTCATAGCGTTATCACCAATACAAGCTCTACACATAAGTCCTTGACCACAATTTATAGGTTCTGTGCATTTTAGTCCAATGGCATGTTCAAATTCAGGAATAAGTTGTTCTACCAGTTTTAGGATTTTAAGAGCTTTAACTATTCTTATCATATTATATCTCCTTTACACCAAAAACTTTTTCATTTCGGGTCTGATTTCTTCAACAGTATTTTCAGTAGAGTTTATAATGTTTTCATATTGATTTTGTAGTTCTTCGTCGTTAACATCCTCATCCACAGTATCAAATTCAGGATGGGCTTCTTCAAAATACATACAAGCATTGTCAATTGCGTCTTTAATATTATCAAATACTTTAGCGGTCTCAAGAGGAAGCTTAGTCTTACCTACCCACAAATCACCAAACATACTTCTTGCTACTCCGTAATGCCATTTGGTCTTTCTCATATTATCCTCCTGGTTTAAAAGAATTTGTTAAATATTACATAGGTTACAAATAAACCAACTATAAATACTACTCCTTCCATGATATTGCATTTTTTATTTTTCATTTTCTCCCCAATAAGAAGCAAGATACCATTCAGGGGTTTTATATTCTAATTTATGTTGTTTACAAAATCTTCTGAAAAGTTCGTTCCAGTTTTCTGCTAATCTATTTAAGTCATATAGTTCAGAGATGTTAAGAAGTTTAGGTGTTCCTCGGCTGTTTTCTTTTTGACTTGCTTCCATTACAAGAGCATATAGAGGATAATCTCCACTACAATAATTTACCAAAGCAAAAGGTCTATGCTTATCATCAAGGAGTTCATTTATTAATTCTTCAGGAACTTCACCTTCTTCAAACAATATGCCATAAAATAATAAACCATCTGTGCTTACACTCATTTTCTCCTCCTTGCAAATTCATCTTTCGTTTGCCAGCTCCCCCCTAACTCTTGACGCTCTATTAGAGGTCGGAAAGGACAAGCATTACAGATTTTTGCCCCTACTTTTCTTTGTCTTTTACAGTTCTTATACCACCTTGAATATTTTTTATCTTTGATATTTATATTTTTCATTATTTAAATTCTCCTGTTATACACATAATAATTAGTCCGATAAGAGGTATAATTATCCACCCCCCACATATGAATATTCCTAAAATATCATCCCAAAATCCTTCACTTTTTCCTTCCATTTTAATCATATCCCCTATCATTGTCATAAATAGTTTTTCCGATTTCTACACACTCTCCATAATCATTTTTATTTATCCATTTAGTTCTCGGAAATATACCTAAAATTTTATATCTGATTTTCCAACAGCTTTCACTTTCGGCAAGAAGTTCAACATTTCTCATTTTCCATTCTTGCCAACCGTTTCCAACAATAAATATTCTATGCAACCAAACAGCGTTCATATATCCTCCTCTTAATCATCATATCCTTCTAAGCGAACTTGTTGTAAATTGTTTAAGACATCTTGTAGGCGGTCAATTACATCTATATGCCAACTCTCCGCTATAAGTAATCTTAAATCCGCTTCTAATCTTGCTTTTAAAGCTTCCCTCTCATTGATATTCATTTTTTTGTTCTCCCTTTTATTTTCTTTTCCTTTATTATAAATTCATAACATACTTTTACCCCTGTGCTATAACATCCTTCCCACTCTCTACTTCTATTAGGGGCTTCTTTTTCATCAAATATCTTACAGTAAATTTTTTCCAATTCATCAAAACATTGGTCTGATACAAAATTATTTTGTTTCACATAGTAGGCATAGCATAACAAGTCTAACACATAAGTAAATGCTTGTCTAAATCCCATAGTGTTTATTTTTTTCTTTTTAGTTTTCCTTGCCATTTTATTCTCCCACTGTTATGTGTTCTATGTTTACTCTTTTGTTAGTTAAAACAGTTCCATAATGCTTTGCTACTTCTTCAAGAGATATAAACCTATCGTTTAATATTTCATCATTATCAAATACTCTATATCTAAGTTTATCTATATATACACATATAGCATGACCGCCCTTAGTAGGATGTTTCATAAACAAAACAATTCCTATTTTATTTATTTTAAATAGAAAATGCTGAAAGAGCAAAGACAAATCTTCACAGTCTCCAGTTTTTAATCTTAGAGTTTCTCTTGGTGTTTGATGATAGTCTTTTACTCCCCATTGGTCTATGTCAGGCTTATAGTTTATGTTAGTGTCTATCCACTTCGCTATTGCTTGTGGAGTGCCTAATACAGGCTCGTAATTAGATATATGAAGGGTAGTAGGTGTTGATACTAACACCCTTCCTGCGGAAGAATACCCCACATAGCCTACCATAAACCCTACACTGATTAAAATAGAGACCATCCCCATAGCAAGTAATTTAATTTGGGTTTTTTTCATCTTTTCTCCTTTTTTCAGTTATATTTTTCCCACATGCAGGACACATACCTTGTAAAAATCTGTGTAAGCATATTTCTGCAATTCGAAATCCTCTCCCACAATTATAACATATCGCATTTATTATATTTTTTTTCATTGTTTGTCTGCCTTTTCTATATTTTCATTATAGATTTTGCCTAATTTTTCAGGATTACTATGTGCATACCTCATAGTAGTATTGATACTCGAATGACCCATAAATTCTTTTATATCTTCCATTGCAACCCCCCTCTGCCTACATAAGGTAGCAAAAGAATGTCGGAATAAACGAGGGCAAAACTTAGTTATATCTTTGAAGAAAGGCTTTAGTTTTTTAAATATACCTTTTATCTGTTGCCCTGTAGTATTAAAAGCATTTGTTTCTTCTTCTTCTGTATTAAAATATCTTATTATTACATCTTCTACTTTTTGAGTGAAATATCCATACTTTTCTCTTTCAACTTTTGGCATATATATTTTGAAAGTTCTTTTTTCAAAATCTATATCATCTCTTTTTAATAATGTAAGTTCATCCCTGCGTAATCCTGTATAGAATAGAAAATATAGAATAGCAAGGGCTTTTGGTTTACCCATAAATAATCTTTCTGCTACAGGTATAATTTCTTTTTCAAAATATTCTTCTGTAATATAAGGAGGAATTTTTTGAGTTACTGATAAACCTTTAGGGAGTTTAATATCTTTTTCTAAAAATTCAAAGAAATGTTTTAAAGTATCTCTATGTTTATTAATAGTGGAGTGCTTTAAATTTTCTTGCAACTCTAAAAAATATTTTTGCACACCATCATTATTAATATTTTCTAAGTCCACATTTCGTAGGAATTTCTTTACCCTTGAAATATAATCCATCATTGTTTGATTACTAAAACCATTAACCTTCATATGGTCTTTATATTTATCTAACATTATTTCTTCCTTTCCTTTTCCTCGCACAAAGCTTTAACAATTCTGAGGAATTTTCATGTAAGCAAACTTGTATTATTACCTTCCACCCTACATATAAAACTAAAGGCTCTATCGTTTTACCATAGTGTTCTTCAGGGCATTTCATAACATCGGAAATACGAGTTAAAAATTTAGGGTTATTTTTAAACATTTCTTCCCTTAAATTTTTATTTTTTAATATCAAAAAAGCAGTTTCTAATATAGGAGAATGTAAAAATTCCTCGGTCATAAATTCACACTCTCTAAGTTCTCTCTTATTTAGTTTTCTTAGTTTTTTCATTTGTATGCTCCTCCAAAAATTTTGTTCCTTTTTCTGATAATATTCTTCCTCTATTTGTTCTTATAACATACTGTTTTTCTACAAGGTAAGGCTCATATACAGTAGAATAATCAGCACTTGATATGCCTATAGCCATAGATATAGACTTCCCCCCAATAGGCTTGCCTACCATTTTTAAAAATTCTAATACATTTATGTCGGTATCGGTAAGTCCGTCTTTTATTATCTTATGACACTCTAATATCTTTTTCATATCAGGCTCTACAATATTATCTTCCAATAGAGATATAGCAATACGAGGGGTATATTTACAATTTTTTGATATAGTATCATAAGTATTTTCAGGAACAGATTTATCAGGAAATAATTGCTTATGATATTGATGTAAAATTGTTGTTATATCTTTTTCTCTATATTTTTCTAATTCCACCTGCACCTGAAATCTATCTACTAATGGGGCAACCTTATTCATTAAAATATTCTTTTCTGTAGTTGCCCCTATCAATATGAAAGGTTTAATATTTATTCCTGCGACTTTAAAATCTTCCATGATAGGATAAAAATTTTCACATAGTTGGGGCTTTAAGGCATGAATTTCATCTATGAATAGAATAGGGAATTCTCTTTCGGTAGAATTGATTTCATTTACAAGGTCTGCTATTTGGTCGGCATTTTGTATTTCCCCTGCTACTCTTTCTATCATTTCAGAGCCTAAATGATTTTTAATTATATGAGCAAGCGTAGTTTTACCGCAACCTCTATGCCCTGATATAAGGAAGTGAACAGGTTTTAATACTTTGATTTTTTTGAGGTTTAACTTTACTAATTCTTTTGCTTTTTCTTGTCCTATATATTGAGTTAACAGTTCAGGTCTATAGATAAACTTTTTAGGTTTTGCATCACCCTCGGCAACATAAGGTCTTATTTTGGTAGGATTAAAATAAGGGTCTTTAATTATAATTGTAGGGGGTTCTCCTGTGCCTTCTAATACCGTAGGGTCGGTAGTATCGTCTGTTTCATCAGTAACCCCTGTAATTTGGATTAAGGCTTCTGCCCCTGCTTTGGCATTACTATAAAGGAAATATATTAATATCCCTATTAATACTATCACTCCAATAAAACCTATCAATAACATCTATTTTCTCCTTTTCTTTTTTCCTACCAACAGTTGTAGTTGTGCAAGGATAAACATACCTTCAATATAACTCATGTGAAAATTAAGCTTACCAATTTTCATTATTAATCTGTTCTTATATCTTTTACTTTGCTTTATAGTTATCATATATACCTCTATATTATGCTACCCATATCCTTTGTTCATCGCAATAATCATACATATCATTGAGAAGATGATTTAAATCTTCCACATTAATTATATAATTGAAATCTTCGAGTAATGCGAAATCAACGAAATATTTGTTATAAGATTTCCTTGTAAGAAGTTTATATATTTGTTTGCCTACTTTGATAGCATTTTCATCACTGTTATCACTGCTTAAAAGTTCTCTTAGTCCTTTGATTTTAACTTTCCATTGTGTCATATAATTTCTCCTGTGTTCGTATTTCCATAGCTTTCAAAATTAAATTTGTTAAAGTTTTGTCTAATTGTTTATTCAAAAGGGCAACAGTATTTATCCAAGTTCCAATTTTATTTAATTTTGAAGGCATACAGATAAATATGTTTTGATTTTTTCTAATAACTTTAAATCCTTTTAATAATAATTCTTTCTCAATAATGATATCAACATATGCAATAACATCTGCTTTTTGAAGTTTAGGAAAATATATTCGTGATACATCAATACGCATTGAATTCTCCTTTTAATATTTAAATCCTCTTGTTAAAGGACACCAATTAGGTATTCCTTTTGCTACATGCTGTATTCTATGTAAAATTTCATTATCTTCACTTCGATATGGTATAATTCTTTTAAAACAGTCATACCCTTTTTCTTTAACGGTTATATCATGGTCGCAACAAGGTTTCGCCCCACCTTTTGTAAAAGCACCTGTATGAGAGCCATACTTGCACTCGCTACATTTATTTATAGTTATATGTATATCCATATTTATCCCCTTCTATCTACTTCAACATCAGCAGAATTACTTGCTCTTGGAGTTATTTTTAAAGTATCTGATGAATTTATATTTAATACATTAGGCTCAACATGCCTTATATCAATATGCACACGCTTTTCTTTTGTCGGTAGATAAAATCGTATATGTGCTTTTGGCGGTAAAGATAGTTCATCTAAGCCCTGTAACATAACTACATTACTTGTTCCATTTTCTATTGACTTTGCAATATTTTTCCAATATTCAACATTGCCTTCTAATAGGTTTATACGCATTTTTGCCCACTTAGGTAATCTTTCAAATTTTTTATCTTCCATTATTTTCTCCTTTTATTTTTTATTCGTGCAAACAATTTAGCGTCAGTTTTATGTTCGAATTTAGCTACAAATTCACTACCGTCTTTCAGGTCTTTGATAACATCATAAGATACATAATCTTCTTTTCCGTCGTTTCTATTCATTGTTTTTAATACAACATATTTATTTCTGCTATTTCCTCTTATACGAAATTTCACTTTGTCCTCCCTGTAAGCGGTGTCCACACCACTCCGTCTTTTAAATATCCAAGTATTTTTTGCCAAGCAGAATTTTTCCACCCTCTTTGAGATTTAAATCTTGCTATCGGTTTATCACCTGCTATATGATTATCTTCTATATGATTATGTTCCCACTCCCACCTTTTTAATTTAGGGTCTTTTAAAACAAACCGTTTCCATATAGTAATAGGTTTAAGCATGACTTATTCCTTTATATATTTGCGTTGTCATAAAATAAGTAAGGTCTATTTCTTTATCTAACCTATTTATCATACGATTTAAGAACATATAACCTGTAAAATCGCCCTTCCAATTTTCATTATCCTGAAGGTCTTGGAATACTCTTATAGGTGATATTCGGTCTAAGGTATTTAGGTATTGTTGATTTGTCATACTTCCCTCCGTATTTCTGTTTTAACTTCAAACTCATCAGCGTTTAATACATCATCACTATTATAGATTTCGTCAAATGCTTTTTGTTTATAATGGCTATCTTTCCACCCACCTTCATCATCATAGATAAACTTAATTGTTACAATTTTCTTTTTCATATATTACTCCTTTTTTTATAGGTGTTTCTACACTCTTGATTACAGAAATGGAATACTTCTTCTTTTTTTGTTAAAGGATATATTGTTACAATATATAAAGGTCTATCAGGTCTTATTTCTACACCACACATGTCGCATATATACACTTCTTTAATCATCTAATCCTCCGTAAACAAGTATACACTACTTTTGCTCAAAAGTCAAGTTTTATTTTTATCTCCATATATCTTTATCTTCTCGGCTATTCAGTTCGGTTACTATTTCTTTTACCGTAGAAGCCCCTTGATAAATATTATAGTCCTCCAATACTTCAATAGCAGATAATATTTCTGATAGTTCTCTCGTTTCAAGTTCTTGAAATCTATTCTTTGCCATTACTTCCTCCTTGTTATAATTCTAATAGGTTTCATATCCTTAAAAATACAAACAATGCTATAAGTATAAGGTTTATACATTGCCCCAAGATATCTTTTTTTAATATAAGATAATATTGTATGTGGATTTTTATATTTCTTTTTTAATTTTAAAGGGTCTTTTTTTAAATTATATATGTCTTTACGCTTGACATCTATTACATAAATATATTTAGTATTTGTAAATCCTTTTTCAGAAGTCATGTGGAACAGATAATAAAAACTGCGTTTAATAGTAGAAGATTTTTTATCATTTTGAGTATAGAAATGTTCTCCAAATCTATTCACTTTAACGATATTAAATTTTTTATTTGAAGGATGAAATAGATACATTATTTTTTCCTTCTCTTTTTTCTTTTTGTATAATTGTTACCGCAAGTGCAAATTAAACATTTATCAAATTTATTATTGTTCTTGCACTTTTTACATTTTTTCATATTACCCTCCTATTATACATCTTCTTCTGTGAATACGGTATCTGTATAATCATTTCCTCTAAATACATTGAAAGTTTCGACTTCATCATACACATCTTTAACGATTTCTTTTGCTTCTTCATCTGTTTCGGCTTCAAAAGTATCTTCACACTCAACCCCTATCCAACCATCATCACTATCATGCCACCACCTTATCATAGGAAGGCTATCACAAATTTCTTTAATGCCTTCTTCTTCGGTATCTCCCCAATTTAAAGGATTATGATATTCTGTCCAATATATAGTATATTTCATTTACTCTCCCTTATAATTCCAAATCTCTTTTATATAGAGGAAATTGCCAATACCCATAGTTATCTAATTTGCCATATCCGATAGTTTCTGTTCCACAAATTCCTATACTGTAAGAAGGTTTAATACCTATGAAATATAATAGTTTTGCTATTATATATTCCATATTATTCTTGCACCGCTTCTATGTTCATTTCATCAGTTCTTGGCATAATATCATCCCATTTTCTACTCGCCAACATTTCTGCGGTGTCTTTATCTTTTGCGGTTACATTGATAGTATAACTAAAGGTTACTTCATAATTCTTGGGCTTCATTTCTTCCTCCTTTTTATTACTTCGCCTTTCCCACCACATTTGCCACAAGTATTTTCCCTTCCATATATACCGCCATACTCTCCATTATCTCGCTCTCCTGTGCCTTTACAGGCAGAACATTGTTTATAGTCGCATATCTTTTTTACTTTTTTAATCTTTACTCCATAGCCTTTTCCGTATGTATCAGCAGTAGCGTAACTAATATTGCAACCTATAGTTTCTTTATAGGGAGGGTCATTTTTGAGTTCTTCTTTGATGAATTTTATTTCATCTTTTCTGTTTTTCGTTGTGTCAACTTCTACTATTACAACCTGTTCTATGATTACTCTATATTTTTTAGTCATTAGGCTCTCCTGTATGTAGGCAAAACCAACCTAAATGTCCATTTTTTCCATTTTCAACATCATTTTCTTCACCAATATATTCCATATCTATAATCTTACCTGTTATTTTACATTTTCTTTTTCTTATTTCTCCTATTCTAAATTTCTTTTTAGTTTTCTTTTTCATACCCTTCTCCTTTTCTTTTTACACCTTGCACATCTTTTATGTTTCTTAGATATTTTATACCACATATGCCCTTCGAGTATACAATGCCACTCGGATAAATTTTGTATTATATTGTATAAAAATCCTTTATTCTTTTTCATGTTTTATATCTCCTTTTATAATTTTTGCAGGGAACAGTATTTTTGTAATCTCGGCTTCTTTTATTTCAATAGGTATCAATTCTGCTTTTGTTATATCGGGTTGATTTTGCAACTCTTTTAATTTGTCATTTAAATAATCGGGATTATCTTCATAGCTATATTCATCCATAATATCTACTGCTTCAACTCCGATTTGCCCTTCATATTCTTCATCTCTTTGAATAAATATTACATATAGTAACATTTTAATCTCCCTCTTGTAAGTTATAATAGGTATCGTTTTCTGTATATCCTTCTTTATATCCTTGTTTTAATTGTTCGGTTATCTTTTTTAAAGAAGTAATTAAATCTTGTAAATTATCACTATCCACATATAGATTAAAATTTCTTTTGTTTGCCATAGTTACTCCTGTATGTTTTTTCTTCCTTGTTCAGTTTCTACAACCTCACCAGTTTCTAAATCCTTAATTCTATAATGCTTAACATCTTCTTTATCCATTAACTCTAATAGCCAAGTATCTATTTCTTCCTTCGTGTTGAAGTTGGCATGAGAAAATCCCTGTGATGTAGATACTGCTATCCTATACTTCATTTTATACCTAATGACCTCTCTAATAGGCTTCATCGCCTATTTC
>Ga0255052_10000594_pt1 | contig 29051 bp, 28 predicted proteins | sample JV7_2_21_MG_FD_188632 | JGI IMG/M metagenome (GOLD analysis project Ga0255052, IMG submission 188632) | Seawater microbial communities from Jervis Inlet, British Columbia, Canada - JV7_2_21 | ecosystem: Environmental > Aquatic > Marine > Inlet | place: Canada: British Columbia | collected...
TGATGTGGTGGGACTGGGTCGGTGTGTCAGTGTATGGCGCTGAAGAGCCTCTGGACGACGAGTGGACGGCATTCTCGACGGATATGGATCGTGTGTATCCGAGATTAACCGCAATGGCTCCCGGCAAGCCCCTGTTCCTGCTTGAATTTGGAGTGACAGGTGGGAATCCCCTCGGTAATGCAGCCGATTGGGCCGACGCTGCTCTGACGAACCTTCTCGGAGGACGTTGGCCGCGGCTGAAAGGCTTCTCATGGTGGAACGAGTTCTGGCAGAACGATGACAATCCCGCCCACGACACCGACATGCAGGTGCAAACTGTGCCTGGCCTTGCGGCAGTGTTCGCGAACGGGTTGAAATCGGACGCGGTGGTCGACGCACCGATTTTCGGGGCCCGTGCCGAACGTTAGATAAACGTCAATCGGCGGTGCAGGCTCTTGCCTTAGGCGCCAAGGCCGGAAGGCAAGATCTGGTACAATCGATCGCTTGAATGGACGTTAGAGAAGACGAACATTTGAGGCTCAAGCGCTTGTTGGTTGAAGAGAATGAGCGTTTTCCGTATCCCCTGCGGTCGAAATCAAAGCCTTGGAACAAATATTCCCCGCTAAGGACACGGGATCTTCGACCGGCACGAGGTGCTGAGGATGCTCCTAGCAAAAGGCAAGATCACCCAGGATATGATTTCACTTTCGGATAAATGGCGGCATACCGGATTTAACGTATTTTTCTGGGTAGATCTTCAGACACAAAGTAAACCTGATGTATTCCATACATACCTTCAAAATTTCTATCCTGTAAAAACCTGAGATATCACCTATGCGAACGGGCCAGATGAACGTGGTGAATGCGATGTAAATTTTTCAAAAAAGGGGTTTGGAATGGTAAGCGTAAAGTATAGGATGGGGGGCAGAAGACAGTAGACAGTATGCGGGAGTAGCTGTTCAGGTAACATCTCCTCTATACATAGGGACAATAATAAAATGATAAAATTATCAAATCGGGTAAAGTTGTATACCGTCAATATGGTCGTGCAGTATCGGGTACTTAATGTGTTTAAAGGTGATATCAAGAAGGATGGAAGCCCTGTTTCTCGTCCTGAAGGCGCGCCGGGCCGGATCCTTTTTGGGAAGATTGATGATCGCCGTGGAGCACCGCAGCAGACGTGGCTGGAACTGTCGCGGACAAGTTTCTGGGGAAGTGGCCGGTATGGTCTGCGTCAGCCAGGCTACCAGGCTAAGATTAGGTGCTGAAATGCAAAACCGAAATGCAAGACCTTGTATCTTACGCCCTCTTAGCGGTTTCTTCTTAATCGTCGTTTTGTGCACTGCCTTCGCCCTCCTTGCCGACGCGACGCCTCCGGCGCGAAGCGATTTCGTCATCAAATGGTCGACCGTTAGCACGGCGGTCAGGGCGCTGGCGCCATCTGACGCGGCCCGTTTTGAGGCTCGGGTAGAAAGGTTCTTCGAACGCTCCCGTTCGCTCATTCAACACTATCCCGAACCCTACATAGGGATCGGCGGTGGCGGGGGGGAGGGTTTCTTTTTCGATGCGCTGGCGAAGCTTCTCAAGCAAGCCCTTGCGCGGGGCGAGGCGGAGAATGTCGACGCTTTCATGGCCGATTTCAATCGCAGCCATAGCGCCTACCTCATCCAATCGACCCACGACTTCAGCGGTTGCATTGGGCTCGAACTCACTCTTGAGAGTTCTGGTGAGTCGCGCAGCCCGGCTCAATACTTGATCGTCGTTTGGTTTCGCACACAGCCGCCGCCCTGGTGCCGGATTCAACCCGCTTACATCAGCTACGGCGGCGGCTACCGCGCCTTCAAGACAAAGGTTCCAGCGACGACAGCAGCTGCGTGGAAGCCCCGCGACGATCCCCGTGCGTCGCGAACTTGGATTGCCGACATCCAGCGGGCTTTGACGCGATTGAGATACCGTCCAGGACCGGAAGACGGCATCGCCGGCCGAAAAACCCGCCAAGCCATTCAACAATTTCAGACCCGCCAGGGCCTTGTTGCGGACGGCTTGCCGACGGCGGAAATATTGGAACGTCTCAAAGCCGTTGCCGCGCACAAGAATGGAGGGTGAGCTTGGATATCTGACCTGGAACCTGAGATATTCCATACCTTCAAAACTGCCAACCCGCCAAAACCTGAGATATCACCTATGCGATCGGGTCAGATGGACGCGGTGAGTGCGCTATAAATCTTTCGTATTGAGGTCGATTCGATATTTGTGATATCAACCTCCAAGAATTTATCGTAAAGCTATATTTGGCAGATCGATCCAGTCGAATTCCTGATACGGAATTGTCCTTTTGAGGGTTGGTTTAAAGGTGACAAAGGGCGCATAAAGGAGAGGGGGGGGCTAAACCATGAATAATATGATTGAGGTTCGCAATGAGCTTAATTAATTATTAGAGCTTATTGTCTCAATAGAAAATCCTCCTTTATTAATTATCAAAGATCGAATGGGGAAAAACTACGTGGTTTTGTGTCGAATTTTGAAGACTGTATAAAAGATAACCACTTGGTTGTTTCCGCTTATTATAAAGACAGTGAGATACCGGATAAGGGGAAACCCTATTATTCCGTTGCCCTTCCTATCAAATTATATGCAGGGATTGAACTTCATGCCGACTCCCAAAAAGGGTGCGTAATGAGTACAAAGACGGACGGGTAGGGTTTTAATTCAAAAAGCAACTAACGGGTTTGAGGCCATGATTAGAGCAAGCCATATCGTTGGCGCAGCAATAGTGTTGTTGATGGTTCTGCCAAGAATGGTCTGGGGGTTTGATGATGAGGGAAGCAGAGAAACCCTCCGAGGCATCAAGGGGGTTCGGGTAGTGGTCGAGTCTATAGAACCGGAGATCGAAGAAGCCGGCCTGACCAGGAGCCAGATACAGACAGACGTTGAGCTGAAACTCCGCACGGCAGGATTAAATTTATTGGCCCCGGGAAAAAGAAATTCAGAGATAGTAATGGTGTCTGATGAGGCGTATCTTTATATAAATCCACACATTTTAAAACTGCATAAAATCCCAAGCTATTTTCAAGTTGATGCGTACGTTTTCAGTATTGATCTGGAACTATATCAAGCTGTCTATCTTATGCGAAACAAGAAACGGTCAGCTGCTCTAACATGGTCTACAGGAGTTTTAGGGACAAATAGGGATTTAGATAAGATAAGAAGCGAAATAAAAGATCGTGTAGATGCGTTCATAGACGCATGGTTGTCTGTGAATCCAAAATAATCTGGGTTGAACTTATGATCATTAGCCTGGTTAACCAGTTGCATGGATTTGCCCTTTTTATTTGCCAAAATTCCCTTTTTCAGGACCATGCTTTGACATCAATTGTCCGAATCAGGTAAAGTGCATGTGAACAATAGGGACATCCTATGATTTCATGCGTTTTAATCAATTAGCTCCAGCTGATTCTCTTTTGCAATTTTTTGACCTCTCATGGATGAACGACTCACTGCTGATTGGCTTATATTTAGCCTTCTTCCAATCTCGATGGTTGTCATAGCAAGCTTTCTATGCGCCCAAAAACATAAAAGACTTCGTGCTTTAACGGTTTGCGGTGATTTCCCGAAGGCCGTTACTTGGTCAATGTCAATGATCATCACTTCGGCAACCCTCCGGGCTACTCGATCGAAATCATAGCCTTTGGCTTTTAAATCGTATTTCTGTTCAAGTTCTTCTTCAGCGGACTTAAGCACATTTTATACAAAATCACTGTCACCTAAAATGCGTTCATCTCCCTTGACTGAAGCCCCATCGTTAGAAGTTTTCTCTGATTATACATGACCACATTGCTATGCCGCACTTGTGCCGGTTTGGGGAAGCAGTCTTTACCTTTGGACCACAAAATCAAAGCGTAAAATTTCGATAGAATCATTTATACCCCTCCTTCGCACATCCCCTCCCAGGAGGCGGATCTTACTATTCTATTGTGTATTGCCATACCTTTAATTGCAGTTTCTTCAAATAATGTAGCCATGCCTGTCTCCTCTCATTTGGTTTTGGCTTGCTGAAATTGACAGATACAGAAGATCTGAAATTTATACACTAACCTTCTTTTGAAGCAGCTTTGAGAAATCATGGGTTCCGAGTCCCCACTTTTTTGCCAATCTGATGTATCCGATGTCCTGCGGTCTCTTGCCAAACAACAAGGACGCTTTGGCATCTGCAGCGACCGGGTCATCACTTAAAATAAGCGTATTTTTTTTGACAATATCAGAAGTGCTTCCACCTGAAGGACCATTTTTTGTCATGATCCGGGTGGCATCTATTAGCGTTATGGAGGGTTTGAAAAACTGGGCCAAATCAACAATATTCGGATGTATATCCCCGTGGAGCGACCCTCGATTTCCACCAATAGCGCCGAACCAATTCTTCATACCGAGGGTCAGGGAACTCAGTATATGATCCTTTGCAACCGGTAAGTTGATTACTTTGTCAGCCTCTACCAACGGCAGGAAAACCGGCCAGACATCCAGGCGATGCCCCTGCAACTTCATCTCACGCATTAAAGATGAACTGGGATAGATGAGGTCCGCTCCAGTTTTTTTTGATACAGCTGCTGCACCTGACACAGAGAAGCAGAATTTAGCATTGTCAATGGTATTATCAGCAATCCTGACTTTTTTTGCGCCTGCCTCTTGGCAAAGCTCGACAACCCCCTGCAACACTTCCGGATTTGTAGTGGCTGCCAGGTGAGGCGGTTTGGCCCAAGAAATATTTGGTTTGATTACGACCACATCTCCATTTGATACAAATCGCCTCATTCCTCCGGCGGCTTCGAACACCTTCTTTACCAAGTCTATGATGGAAAAGGCATCTGTTTGACCGATACCCTCAATAATAAACTTTTTGTTTGCCGCCGTGGCCCTTGCCTCGGGCAATTCGAATAAAGACAATCGGGCAGCACCGGCAAGCGTAACGTATCCTGACCATTGCAAAAGCTTACGTATGAATTCTCGGCGTATGATAGCTTGGCCAAATTTCATGAAATTCACCTCACACCTTAATATAGTCCAACCTGAATCAAAGTCACTGGTTGAAAGAAGTCAAATTACCACCCCCAGAGGAGGAGGCTTGTTATTTTGGTCCTGGAAGGTAACCTCCTATACACTTTTATACAGGCTCACAAGCGATCTGCATTCTGAATAAGTCTTGGCTTCAGTCTGTAACCTATACAGGAAAAAATATCAAAACAGAAAATGAATCATATTCAGTTCACTGTTAACCCAACACAATTTTACAATCTTTCCATATTGACTCGCAATGCCGGTCATGGTACTGAATTTCCTGTTGTTTCTCTATTTTAATGTGCCTATAATATCTTGGGGATTGGCTGGAACCCGGGCAAAATTGAGCCCTTTCTCTTTATCAGCACTTTAAAAGGGACTCCTGATCAAATGGGTTCCTGTTATCCCAATCACCTTTGGGTAAGTATCGATCCTCCACCATGGTAACCGGGAGCGCATATGAGAAGAGCCCCTCTGTCCAAGGTACAATACTCCTGCCTTGTTTCATTAATAATAGTCATTTTTGTGTTTTTCATGACAAAAATTTCCCACGCAGACACTCTTGAAGGTTTACGCGCTCGTCTGCCCAAACGCATAAATGGCTGGGCGGCGGACCCGGAAGACCGTGTTTTCAATGAAAAAACTATCTTTAGTTACATCAACGGTGCCGGTGAGGTTTATAGGGCTTATAATATGCGGCAATGTCTTTCCCGTCGCTACATCAGCCCCGGTGCACCTACGATTGTACTGGACATTTTCGAAATGGGATCATCGGAAGATGCATACGGTGTTTTCACCCACGACACAGACGGAAAAATGTTGGAAATAGGACAGGATGCTCGTTTACGGCCGGGGTGGCTGAGTTTCTGGAAATACCGATTCTTTGTTTCCATATACTTGGAAGAAGAGTCAGCTGCCGCTGAAAAGGCAGTAATAGCCCTTGCCAGGCAGATTGCTTCCGGTATTGCGGTTGAGGGAACCAGGCCCCGCCTCCTATCGCAACTACCAAAAAGGGGATTGAAATCCGCAAGCATTCGATACCTTCATCATCCGATCGTGCTGAATTATCATTTCTATCTATCAGATGAAAACATTTTGAACATTTCCTCCGACACAGATGCTGTTTTAGCAGATTACCAGCAGGTCAATGAAAAAGCACGCTTGCTTCTGGTGAATTATCCTGATCACGAAATAGCAAAAAAATCACTTACCAGTTTTTTTAATCATTACCTTCCAGACGCAAACCAAAGTGGTTTGGCCTTACTCGAAGACGGTAAATGGGCTGCTGCTTCTCTGAAAGACCAGTTGCTGGCGATTGTTTTGGAAGCCGACAGCCGGAGGCTTGCGGAAAATTTGCTAAAACCTTTTTTATAAAAATTGTATTCTCGAATAGGATCTTCAGGATTTTTTTTCTCATTTTCTCGATTTTCTGACGAAACCGGGGAAAAAGAAATCCCCCTTACGGCAAAAATTAAAGAGTGGGCGAATGTGAGATAAACAGAAAATGGGATGGGGATGAAAGGGAAAAATCAGGTTATCACACGCCGTGATTTTATCCGCACGGGCTCGTGTGTAGTCATGGGAGGCCTCATGGGGCTTCCCTCTTTGAGCAGGGGAACCGCCAGGGGAACTGACAAGAGCCGGGTGGTGTTGATACGTGATGAGAGGGTTGTTGAAGGTTATGGATCCCTGAAACATAGCAATTTGGGAGAAATGCTGGACCAATCGGTAACCGCCCTGCTTAAGGCTGGGGATGCCACTTCAGCTTGGCGGCAGTTGGTGAACCCGGCCGATGTGGTGGGCATAAAAAGCAATGTCTGGAGACCGCTGCCCACACCTTCATCTTTAGAGGAATCAATTTCAAAGCGTCTGATGGAGGCGGGCGTCAGAGTGCAGAACATTGCTGTCGACGACAGAGGGGTGATGCAAAATCCGGTATTCAAACAATCCACGGCTTTGATAAACGTGCGCCCTATGCGGACACATCACTGGTCCGGTCTGGGCACGTTGATTAAGAATTACATTATGTTCGTCGCTCAACCTTGGATGTACCACGGCAAAGCCTGCGAAAGATTGGGGGCTATTTGGCAAAAGCCAAATATCAAGGGCAAAACCCGATTAAACATTCTGGTGATGCTAACGCCTCTGTTTCACGGCATCGGACCACATCACTTTAGTCGCAGTTATTTATGGCCATATGGTGGCCTGATCGTAAGCACGGATCCCGTAGCCGCTGATGCTATCGGTGCTCGGATTATCCAAGCTAAACGATTTAAATACTTCGGAAAAGACCGGCCCGTCAGCCCGCCTCCCCGGCACATTGAAGCTGCCGATACCAAGTTTGGGCTTGGCAACAGCCATCTGGAGCGCATTGAGTTGATTAAGCTAGGCTGGGAAAAAGATATTTTAATTTAAGTGATCGATTAAAAAACCGATATCTCCAGTATCAACGATGCGCACATGCATGCACCTTTCTTTGGTGTACACAGTATTATTCCTGATTATCAAATCGCGAGGAATGCCAAAATCGTTCCTCGGAAATCAAAGAAAGACCTCTACAATCCCAATATTATATTTTGGATCTTCAATTTTTCAGTTATTTTGACATTTGAATACAAATTCGATAGAATGCGCATTGTGATAACAATAAAGATGATAAATGACGCAAACACTTTGCTGAGGGTGCATTACTATGGATTTTAGCCATTTGAATAAATATAAGTCGTTAATCTTGAGGGTATTTTTAGGACTTACGATGCTTTTCTGGGGTTATGAAAAATTAACCCTGGAAAAGCTCGCTAAATCATACACGATGGATTATGAAAAATTTATGTTTTTTGATGTGAACGTGTTTTTAAACGTCGCCGGTTGGCTACAAATCGCAATCGCGTTGATGTTGATCTTAGGTCTATTCACACGATTGAATGCCTTTTTAGTCGCTCTGATGGGAATAATTACGATAATTATTCCGGGTTTTATCATTCTAAAAGATGTCCCGCATTTTGCCTATGCGTTTGCATTGGCGGGTGCTGCTTTAGCGCTGACCATCGAAGGCAGTGGAATCTGGAGTCTCGATACGTTTAGAAGCCGGAATAATTAAACGTCTCGGAATTTCTCATCGTCATTTCGAATAATGATATAGTCCTTCATCTAAATAAGAACGGATGATGAAATGTTTAAAATATTCTCTCAAACGGATAACAAAACAATTGATGCATCGCCTGGTAGCACCATATTAAAAGCTACACTTAAAGCAAAAATCAATCATATGCATGTCTGTGGCGGCAATAGCCGGTGCTCAACCTGCCGGGTCTATGTTGTGGAAGGACTGAGCAACTGTCAGCCCAGAAACGAAAAAGAAAAGCAGTTAGCCGAAAAGTTAGGGTTCCCTGAAAATATTCGATTAGCTTGCCAAACCAAGATAAGAGGAAACATTGCTATTAGACGTCCGGTTGTTGATGACCTGGATAAAAAAATCATCTTAACGCAGTTTGGGGATTCGTCCGGCACTAAACTTGGACAGGAGAAAGATCTGGGAATTCTTTTTACCGATATCGAAAACTTCACACAGTTTGCTGAGGCCTATCCCGCCTATGACGTTGTACATGTTCTAAATCGTTATTATCAAACGATGAACGAAATTATTGTACAATATAAGGGCATTATTAGCGATGTGGCAGGAGACGGCATCTTGGCATTGTTCGGAGCAATAGAAGATAGCGAAAACTGTGTATTGGATGCCATCAATACAGTTCAAGACATGATCAATGCTTTGGTCCGGTTTAACGGTTATCTCAATCAAATGTACGATCGGTCTTTCGGTATCAGGGCGGGAATAAACTTTGGAAAAGTCATTGTCGGCAATTTTGATACGGGCAGGATGAGTAAAATATCCGCTATTGGGGATGAAGTTAATGCAGCGAGTCGGATAGAAACTGCGAATAAGGATTTGGGCACACGACTACTGATTTCGCAATCGGCCTATGAGAAAGTACAAGGGTCGGTGGAGATCCGCAAAAAGCATCGCTCCAGCTTAAAAGGCAAATCTGGTGAATATGCCCTTTATGAGATTAAAATCTGAATTAGGAGATATCAAAAAGATGGCTTAAGGGTTCAAACCTCAACATTTGGTAATATTAATAATTTCGCCCTTTAATGAAGAACAAACTGGATTTTCCCCAAAAAAGCAGACACGATCAAGCGCAACGTTCTAATTTGTTAGATTAATTTCCGATAATGCTGATTTTATTGAGGTTAGTTTGATACCATTTCGTTTCGTGACGCGGCTGAGTTGGATTGAGCGCCATATATCTACCATAAAAAACTGCATCAGGCCCCTCTTTTGAGCAGATGTCACCGACTCATCCCCGTCATAGGCCGCCTCCCAGGACCTGAGATTTCCAAAATATATCACCAGCATTTGTTCTCCTGCAAAAAATGGGATAATCGTGCCCGTTTGGATGAACAAATAGAACATTTAAACTCAATACCAATGAAAGGAATATGTGTATGAATATGCACTATTTCTGATTATCAATTCGCGAGGAATACCATAACAATGTTGCAGTTTTCTTGATGCAACGCTCCCCGTACAGCCGTCTTCAAATCACATATTCGAGCCTGGGTGATGATTGGCCATCAATTTTACCTTGACAACTATAAAAATAATGGACAGATAATCACATATAATATGCCAATAATAATAGAAAAAATAGAATTTGTTAGGTTTTATCCTAATAAATCATGTGTTGAAGTCAATATGGTTTACTGGCGAATTATCTGTATCTAACATCTCTTAGGATATAGCTGTAAGCCATTTTCGTCAGTCGTTATGTTTGGTTTTTATTTCTGGCCACTTATAGGAACATCTCGGATAATACTAGTATTGCAGGTTATCCAGAAACTATTTTACGGCAACGCAAAGAAAAAACAATCTAATAATTAGTGAGGGTTTTATGAAATTTCGGCCAAGCTTTAAGAGCGAAAATCAAACTGTTTCCAAATGTTTATCAAAATTTGAAACTTAACTCAGTACTCACAAAGGAGATGAGGGAACATGGGAGTTCCTCTATGGCAATGGAGCGCCACTAATTTGGCGAAAGCCATTCGAGAAAAAAAATATCGAGCCAAGAGGTGATCCAGGCACATCTTGATCGTATTGAGGCTGTGAATCATAAATTGAATGCAGTGACTGTTGTCCTGGAAAAAGATGCTTTACGCATGGCAAGCGAAGCAGACCGGCAGATTGCGGCAGGAAAAGAGCTTGGGCCGCTCCATGGTGTTCCTGTGACCTTAAAGGAAAACATTGATCTTGTTGGCTCAGCAACAACTCATGGAGTCGTTGATTTAAAAGAGTCTATGCCGCAAACTGATGCCCCTGTAGTCTCGCATCTTAAACAGGCGGGTGCTATTCCGATTGGTCGAACCAATCTGCCCGACTTCGGTTTGCGTTGGCATACCAATAATGATTTAAGAGGTGCCACCCTCAATCCCTGGGATCCCTCCAGAACGCCAGGTGGTTCGAGCGGGGGGGAAGCGGTTGCCATTGCCACCGGGATGTCTCCTCTCGGCGTAGGTAATGATATGGGCGGCTCTCTCCGCTATCCTTCACAATGCTGCGGAATCACTTCGCTAAAACCAACCTTTGGTAGGGTATCCCGTATTGCTACCTCGATCTTTACGGATCCGCCACTTTTTTACGATCAATTCGCATGCGTCAATGGACCGATGGCACGACATGTTCAGGATCTCCGTCTCGCTTTAGATATAATGAGCCAACCTGATCCAAGGGATCCTTGCTGGACCCCCGCTTTGCGACTGGGTTCCGCAATGCCCGGTCCTATTAAAGTGGCCTTGACAACAGATCCTGCGGGATATGGAGGTTCTCCCGTTGTTGCAGAGGGAGTCAGAAAAGCGGCGGACGTTTTGGCCAGCGCCGGATACATTTTAGAGGAGATTGATCCGCCTTCAGTCGGTGAGTCAGCCCAAATAATTCAGCAGATTTCTGTTATGGAATTCAAGAGTTATCTACCCGAGATGCTACCGATTATATGCGAGGAGGCCAAAATCGTTCTTGAAAGAATTATAGGCGATACGAAACCGGACCTGCCGACTTACATGAAAGCCATAGCGAAACGGCACAGAATTGCCCACGAATGTCTATAAGTGTGCAATATTCCTGATTATCAAACACTAGCAATGCCAAAGACATTCCTCGGAAATCAAAGAAAAGCTTCACCGACCCAGATATTTCATTTTTGGGGCTTCCGTTTTATGATATTTTGACATTTTAATACAAATTCAATAGAATGCACATTGTAATTACAATGTTCCAGATTTCTTGATGTTCGCACTTGTGCCGGTTTGGGCATGAAACCACCTGGCCGAGTACAAATTGCCCAAAAAGGTGTTCTTTGTACCCCATGTACAGCGAGCACCCAATGGAAAGGCTGAATACAGTTGGGCTGAGAAAACCGCATTGCATTAGAATTGATATCTTGATAAAAAAGGGATCGGATCTTATGAATTCATACATCCCACCAGAGGCAGTTTATTCATCCGGACAAACAAATATCGGAGCCTTGTTCCATCAGCGGGTAGCAGCACATCCGAACCACATAGCTGTTGTAGAAGGATCCAGAGTCTTGACTTACAACCAGCTTGAGGATCGTTCTAATAGACTGGCACATCTGATGATGGATCTTGGTCTTGGAAAAGGAGACCGTGTGGGTCTACTTGCCCGTAACTGTGCTGAATATGTCGAAGTTGAATTAGCTGCAGCTAAAGCTGGAACCATAGTCGCTGCATTGAATTGGCGGTTAGGAAATCGTGAACTCAGGCATTGTGTGCAGTTGGTCGAACCAAAAATGATCATTGTGCAACCCGAGTTCGTTGCAACACTTGATCGACTTGAATTGCCCGATAGTCAACGGATTGAAATGGGCGAAGCTTATGAAAATCGATTAGCGCATTTACCTTCGAAATATCCGGTTCAGGATATTGATCCAGAAGATGGACTGGTCATTCTGTTTACAAGTGGTACTACCGGCCTGCCCAAAGGTGCCTTGATCAGCCATCGAGCAATGCTTGCTCGCGCTATGTGCTTTGCTTCGGAGATGGAGATTCCTGTTGGTGATAACTTTATTGCGTGGCCTCCTTTCTACCATATGGCTTCAACAGATCATTCCCTTGCAACCCTTCTCAGAGGAGGAACCTTGTATGTGGTAGATGGATATTTGCCAGAACGAATCGTGGAAATCCTGGAAACTGTAACTACCCGATTTCTAATATTGATGCCAGGGATGGTTGGACCTTTTGTAGAGTACCTGAATGCACATGATGTGAAGCCAAAAGGTGTAGCTATAGTTGGCGCAATGGCTGATCTGGTACCTCGAGAGGATATTGCAGCAGTGACACGATTCTTCAATGCACCCTATCTTAACACCTTTGGTGCAACAGAGACGGGTTTACCGCCTGCTACCGGTAATCTTATTGCGGTTGGTGTTGCGCCCACCAGTTTATCCAAACGACAGAGTGCTTTTTGTGAAGTGCGTCTGGTCGATCCCGATGACAATGATGTACCTGTTGGTGCTCCTGGTGAAGTTGCGGTTAGAGGGCCGACTGTTTTCAGTGGTTACTGGAATGCCGATGATGTCAATAAACAGGACTTCCTTGGTGGATGGTTCCATATGGGGGACGTCATGCGGCGCAACGCGGATGGAACACTGGATTACGTAGATCGGCTCAAATATATGATCAAATCGGGAGGGGAGAATATATATCCTGCCGAGATAGAACAGGTCTTGCTCAATGACAACCGAATCACGAAAGCAGTCGTGGTGAAACAACCGGATAAAAAATGGGGAGAAGTGCCGGTTGTATTTATTGTTTCCCAGGATTCGACTTTAACGGTTGAAGACATAGAGAATCTCAGCAAAAAAGATCTATCAAGTTACAAGCGTCCCAAGGCTGTTTACTTCATCAAAGAGGAAGATTTGCCCAGATCCACCACAGGGAAAATTCAACGCCACGAACTTGAGAACCAGTTAAAATCTGGCTAAATACGAATACCGGATTCTATCGGTACCTCTGGACAAAGAAGATGGTTTGATGTTCAAATTCAGATCGATTGCCGTAGCATTTGAGGCAAAGAAAGTAGATTCATGACTCTGAATTGGTCAACAAAAATCAAAGAAAAATCTCTCCAATCCCTATATTTAATTTTTAGGGCTTCCGTTACCCATCAACAAAGCTTGAATATCAGATCTTTTCTTGTTTTTTTAATTGCCTTAAAACATGCCATTTTACGTCCATTAGCTTTTTTCCCTTTCTGATTCAAAATTCCTGACCTGATAATCCTGAAAATTAAAAATCCGCTGCAATATCAGGGGATAAGTACCGAAAAGTTCGCATTACGTAAAGCAGAATTATTGAAGTGAGAGGCGAATGCCTTGTGATGTTTTATGGTAATCCGTAGCTAAAGAATTATTTCAAAAAAAGGAGATAGAAATGAATTCCACAGACCGTCTTGTTGGGTATCGGTTATTTCATAATGACCTGGGAAATTCATGATACCTTTAAATGGGCGATCGTTTTTACCAGTTCTTTCATCATCATCATGACACTCTACATGCTCTTTGTTCGGAAACTTGAGCCATTCCGCTTTTTATTTGGTTAGTTCTCTTCCATATGTCTTCAACAAACAGGATTGAGAATCCGAAGAAAGTATCAGCAAATCGCCCGGCACCATATCATGTGTTGAACACCGAAACTCATTGAATTTGATTTCTAAATTCGCTATTATTTTGGCTAAAGCTACCCGTAAATATTTAAGTGAAAAAATTTGTGTATGTTTTTCACATACGGTTTCTGATGGAGCAAAAATTAAGGTGGATTAGCAAAAAACTATTTAAATCCATAAAGGAGGTTAATCGTGCCGGAAAATTTACCCGCCTGCGCTCAATGTTCCGCTAAGTTGGCCATTCGAATATGCCAGAACGAAAATGGCAAGGCACCTACGGTCTGCCCGACCATTAATCACACCCGGGCCCTTGAAAACGCCCTAAAAGAACTAAAAAAGCCGGATGTTATGGAATTTGCCAGACAGGCCTCAATTCAAGAAGCAGAGGGTTATGCTGACAGGAATCGGGGCTATGAATATGTGAAACCGAGCAAGCCTCGAATCGTAGAGACCATGGAGTTTGCCCACAAAATGAAGTTTAAGCGTCTTGGTTTCGTGTTTTGTATCGGTCTTCGGAAAGAGGCAAAGGTGGTGGAAAGCCTTCTTTCCTCCAATGGATTTGAGGTGGTTTCAGCTGTATGCAAGCTCGGACGGGAGCCAAAGGAAACCATTGGCGTTAGAGATGATCAAAAAATTTATATCGGAAAATTTGAGGGCATGTGCAACCCGATTGCACAGGCGTATGTCCTAAATGAAGAACAAACCGAGTTCAATATCGTCATGGGCTTATGTGTGGGCCACGATTCGCTTTTCTTAAAATATTCTAAAGCCCCCTGCACCGTGCTGGCTGTAAAGGACCGATTGCTGGGTCATAATCCACTAGCTGCAATCTACAATATAGACAGCTACTATCGTGCGCTAAAGGGAACCAACACGCAAAGAGGTAAAGACAGATGAACGGCGCCCAAAGCTTGGTACAGACACTGGTTAACGGCGGTGTGGAAGTTTGTTTTACAAACCCCGGTACATCAGAGATTCATTTTGTTGCAGCCGTCGATCAAGTTAAAGGCATGCGCACTGTTTTGGGTCTGTTCGAAGGGGTATGCACCGGAGCTGCCGACGGATATGGAAGAATGACCGGTAGACCGGCTTCAACCCTGCTTCATTTAGGGCCCGGCCTAGGCAACGGTTTGGCCAACCTTCACAATGCCAGACGGGCCGAGACGCCGATCGTCAATATCGTCGGGGATCATGCCACCTACCATTTGAAGCATGATGCACCCCTAACCACAGATATCGAATCCATCGCAAAGACCGTATCAGGGTGGGTCCGGACATCAAAATCTGCGGCTGCTGTTCCGTCCGACGGTGCTGCGGCCATCGAAGCTGCCATGGCGCCCCCAGGGCAAGTCGCCACATTGATACTGCCGGCGGACTGCTGCTGGAACGAAAGTGTGAATCCTGCGCCAAAGCCGGAATTGGCCCGGCCGACACGCGTTGCTCAAAAAACCATCGAACAGGTGGTGGAAGTGCTGCGCAAAGGAGAACCAACGGTAATTTTGATGGCCGGATCGGTCATGCTGGAAAAGGGCTTGTGGCTGGCGGGCCGTATCGCACGGGCAAGCGGTGCTCGGATTATCGGTCAGCGGGTAAACGACCGCACCCAACGTGGAACAGGCAGGGCTGTCATCGACCGACTTCCATACCCGGTAAAACCGGCCTTGGAAACGCTGAGAGGCACGGCACATTTGATTTTGGTAGGCGCGAAACCGCCGGTATCCTTTTTTGCCTGGCCCAATATGCCCAACTGGTTGACCCCAAAGGACTGCCAAATCCATACGCTGGCTGAAGGTGATCAGGACGGTATTGAAGCGCTTGAAACCCTTGCGGATCTATTGAATGCACCTTCAGAACCGGAACGCCTCTATGAATTGAATCTCCCACCGCTGCCAACCGGAGAACTTACTGCCGGAAAGGTTTGGCAGGCGCTGGCGGCATTGATGCCGGCGGAAGCCATTATTTCAGATGAGGGGATAACCTCGAGTCGAGATGCTGAAAAATGGATTTCCGGTGCACCTACCCATGACTGGCTGAATATCACCGGCGGTGCCATCGGCCAGGGGATGCCGGTGGCGACCGGTGCTGCGGTGGCATGTCCGGACAGAAAAGTGTTCGCCATGCAGGCCGACGGATCCGGTATGTACACCCTGCAATCCCTCTGGACCCAGGCACGAGAAAAGCTCGATGTGGTTACGATTATTTTTTCAAACCGGGCGTATCGGATTCTATTGGGCGAATTAAAGCGGGTGGGTGTAAAAGAGGTGGGGCCGAAGGCCAGTGACATGTTCAGCCTTTCCCATCCTGACATCAACTGGGTCCAGTTGGCCGAAGGTATGGGCGTTCACGCGATGCGGGCTGACACATGTGAGCAGTTCAACAAATATCTTGAAGCATCCATACTATTCCCGGGACCCCATTTGATAGAAGCCGTAATATTTAAATAGACTCAACGAAAGGACGTATGGGTGCCAATTTAAAACGAACCATAGCTAAAGGAGGCAAACACAATGACCCGTAAACTCTTTTTGTTTACACTATTTGCTATTCCCCTTTTTTCATTTCTTCTCATTTCGCCGGTCTGCGCGGATACTGAGACGTTCAACAAAACCTATCAAGTAGAACCCTATACCAAATTAGAACTGCGTAACAGAAACGGCGGTGTGACCGTCCAGCGATGGGATCAATCAGAGGTTAAAATTATCGCTGTGAAGAAAACAGGTTGGGGCGGGAAATTAGACAACGTGGAAATTAAAGTGCATCAGGGCGACACGATGACCATTGAGACAATCCACCTGGTAAGTAATCCGAGAGTCTCAGTAACCTATGACATCCGAGTTCCATCGGGAGTCATTGTCAATTATGTAAGCTCCTCAAACGGTAAAATTGACCTTACCGGAACACACGGAAATGCCATCGTGGAAACCTCGAATGGAAAAATTAATATAGAAAATATCAGCGGAGATATAAAAGCAAGTACAAGCAACGGCAAGATTTTAATAAAGGATATCAAGGGTTTTGTAAGTGCTGAGACAAGCAACGGCGGCATAAATATTATAAATATAGGTGGTATTAATAGAATCGAAACATCCAACGGCAGCATCGAAACCGAAATTCCAATGATTCAAGATGATATTTTTATTAAAACAAGTAACGGTTCTCTAAAATTGCACCTACCGCGCGGTTTAAATGCAAATATCGAATTGAAAACCTCAAACGGAAAAATACGGCTTCACGATCTCGAAATCGTTGTCAGCGAAATATCCAAGTCGAAAATTAAAGGAAGAATCGGAGACGGTGGCAAGAGAATTTATGGAAAGACTTCAAATGGGAGTATCGATTTGTATGAGCTTAGGAGGTGAACAGATACGGTCAAGTTGCTGTGTCTGTTGATCCCGTTACCGACCGGTTTTTACAGGCCTCTAACTTTTTTCAGGTAAAACTTTAGGTCTCTGTCAAGATCCGGCGGAATCATCATCTGCGGGCGGCTGGCTAGGATTTCTTTATATTTTCGATTGGCCCGGGTTAAGATGTTTTCACGACCATTTTCTTCCCATTTGGCGTAGGACCCCCAAAAAGAAATTGAAGGCAACCATTGGTTTCTGAATTTTTCAAACGTATCTTGATGGAGAAGGTAACTGCCACCCGGACCGATTTCCTGCATGACTTCCAGTGACAAAGCGGCATCTGAGGTGTCGACACCTTCACAAATACGAATTGCCCGGCTGATCAGCTCCTGGTCGATGATAAATTTTTCATAGGAAATCGTCATAACGGCATCTAAAACGCCAAAAACCTGCTCGATCATGTGCCCGCCGGCGAGCATCCCCCACGATTTTCATACGAGGCAGTTTTCTCGTAATGGAATTACAAAAGGTGTTGGCTGCAATCATATTTTCAGCCCTCCTTTTGGCCCCTGAAATCGATCCTTTCTTTAAAGAGATTCACGCAATTAATATCTAGATCGAGTATTTCAGCAATACGGAATTTGGCATCGATCCCTTTGGAAACACCAGGACATTCATTGAGAGTTCCCAGGTCCATATCTTCCCTCACCTCGCGCATGGCAACCGGATCCGCAAGATCGGCCACCGAAACCCTCAGTTTGTCGGCTACATACTTCTTGGCAGCGTCAATCTTCATCGCCCGGTTCAGCTGCAAACGCGCTACCAGATCTCCGGCAGTGCGTAATCCGCCCATCCCCGAAGCGATGGCATGCGCCGCATGCATGCCGTAGGGATCGCCGACGCCAACCTACAACCCGTCCAAGCGGCAGATCTCCACATGTGCTTTGGAAGCCCTTGATACGGCATCCACCGGCGGTGTAATGGCCAACGGAATACCGCATACGCCCATTCCCACGGCGGCGTGGATCGGGATGTCGGCCGCTTCCGTACACGCTCTTGTGTAAGTAACCGAACGTGCCAAGTTGAAGGGTAGTGATCTGTTACTGATGATATTGATAGCCGGCCCAAAGATGGTCACACCGGCTTTTTGGGCCAATTTTACCTGGTCGTGCGGGTAAAGCCCTGCCAGACGAACCCCATCGTAGGTCAGATCGCCATGCAATCCCAAGATGAACTCCGAGGCCATTCCCATTTCAATACCCATTTCGGGGTATTTTTTACGCAGAATCTCTACTGCGCGCAACGCGGCCAAAAACTCCGCATCGCCGGCGGCGGCGGTGGTATCGAAGTTGATCCCATCGGCGCCTGTTTCATACATTTGGCTCCCGACATAGACCATATCTTTAATTGCAAGTTCCACCGCCGCTTCAAATGACGCCTTGGCCTCCGAAATTTTGCCCTGGGGAAGCAGATCCATGGGATTGGGACAGGGCCCGTTCGGCTGGCTGTACAAACCCAAATTCGGCATGGCGCCGTAAAGAAGCGGCGGGATGGTGATCAACAGCGCCTGCTCTAAAATAGGCTGCTCAAAGACCACAATCGGCTTTACCGGTTTGAAACTGTAGTCGATATGGGCAAGCTCAAGGCTATCCGCTCCCAGCGCACGTTCCAAAACCTGCAGCGATTGGATTTTACTTAAAGATATATGTGCACGTTTGAGTTTGGTGGTACTGCTGTCGTAGGTAAGGCAGACTTCCTTTCCTTGCTCCACCGAAACGGCTTTATCGGTGCATTGATGTATTTCAAATAGATACTCGATTTCATCCGGCGTAAGCGGCGGAACTTTAGCCCGGTCTGCCGCGTCATTCGTTCCTTCTTCCAGATCGCTGCGAACTTTCGCTTCGGTCAACTCCACGCGGCGGCCGTCCCCCATTCGTGTTTGAATTTTTCTCATTCTTCCTCCCCTAAATTCTATTTTTGAAAAACGTCCAACTCCTCTTCCGCATCGTCGATGATGGACCGGATCGTTTTCAGAACGTTGTCGGGAAGCGGTGGTGGCTCATATGTTTCAAGGATATAGAGCATTTTTTCCTTGGCTCTTTTGTAGACATCCGTACTGCCCGCTTTTTCCCAATCCTCCCGCACCGTGCGATCGATCAGCTCGGCTCGTGATTGGGATCGCATGTGATTGAAGGTATCCTCATGGCCGAGAAAATCCTTAAAAATCCCGACTTCCTTGATTACGTCAAGGGCCAGGGTTTTGTCATTGACCGGAATACCATTGACCGCATATTTGATCATTCCTGCAGCTTCGTTGTCGAGTACCAGTTGGGCCAGATCGAAAGTGATTCCCATTTCCAGCATTCCCAACCCGTATATCACGTTGGCCCCTGCCAACGCGGGTAACAGGGCGGTGATTGTCTTTTCGTGACCGGACTGATAATCACAGATTTTTGCATCTGCCTACCCGCCGGCAACAAAGCAAGGCAAGCTATAGTATCGCGCAAGCCTGGTGACTGCGGCACTGATCATCGCAAGCTCGGGTGATCCTACCGCCGCGGTTGCCCTTCGCAAATCTATTGTGCACGTAGAACTACCGTACACAAAAGGCGAACCTTTACAAACAAGTTGATTCAACACCAAACTGGAGAGAACTTCACAATTTTGTGAAACCAAAGTACCGGCCAAATGAACGGGTGAGGATCCCCCTGACATGGCCATCCCGATAACATTCAACCCAAGTCCGTTAAGGGCGGCCTCCATAATAATTTCGCAGTGATCCTTTGGGAGTTTGAGCGGACTCACCGGGCAGGAGACAAAGGAGAGCAATGGGCGCTCGCGGAGGTTTTCTTTACTGCCCGAAATAGCTACCAGTATTTCCACAATTTTCTTAGCCTGATAGCGGTTTACCGGACCCAGCCAATGGTGTTTGGTGGTGTTGGTGAGCGATGCTTCGGCGTTGTGAAGGGCTTGCACCTGGGGCGGTTTGTCATGGGAGCACATGCACCGTTCATAGGTTTCCACATGCTCCAGATAATCAATGAGTCTTGACGCCTTCTCGATATCCGCCTTGGTGGTATCTCTGAGATCGTTCGTATATGGATCAACAAACATGATACCTTCGCCAAAATTGGTAAATGAGACCCGCGTATCTTCAAGCACGATATCGCTTTCCGGTATGCGCCCGAAGGCATGAAATGTGGAAGGTGCGGAACGAATCGCATCCTCCACGACATGGGGGGGTATCTTTACGATTTTATTCTTCAGATCTACAATTGCCCCTCCGCCGTCGAAAACTTCCAAAGCCTCAGCATCTTCAACAAAGACACCGGTGCTTTTGAGAATTTCCAAAGTAGCAAGGTGAATTTCATTAAGCTCGTCATCGGAGAACACATTGAGTCCAAATCCCCCGCTATGCTTCTTGCCGGCTTTTAGACCGCGTTTCATGAATGACCTCCCATCGAACGAATGCTCATTTCATGTAAATTCAGTTGAAAAATTATACGCTTTCAGAACTAAGAAATTATTTATATTTGGCGCTTATTAGGAACAATGGAATTCCGATGTCAAGACATAATATGCTGGTGTTGCGATTTCATCAAATCTTTATTAACCGGTAGGCTTAAAATATTATAAAAACATGTTTCTCAATTCTATTTGACCAAACACAATTGCATTGTGTATAAAATTTCAGTTTTCTTGTTTTACCTGACTTGAAGCACATTTCCATCACTAATACTTGGATCAGATCTTATTTCGTATCTCGGTTCTCTGTGAAAACTCAATTTTGATATTTCTTGCTGTTCATTGGCCTGAAAAATTGGGAGGTTATCTATGACCACTGACGATGTCAAACGCAGGCTTGCAGCTATCCTCAGTGCTGATGTCAAAGAATACAGCCGTCTGATGCGGCAAGACGAAGCGGCCACCGTACGGACTTTAACGACATACCGAGAAACGATGACAACTCTCATTAAACAGCACCATGGTCGCGTTGTGGACTCTCCGGGTGATAATCTGTTGGCTGAGTTCGCCAGCGTGGTAGATGCAGTACAAGGTGCGGTCGCAATCCAGAAAGAAATAAAGGCCCGGAACGACCAACTGCCGGAAAATCGCAGGATGGTATTTCGTATCGGAATCAACCTTGGCGATATTATTGTTGAAGCTGACCGGATTTATGGAGACGGGGTCAATATCGCAGCCAGGCTGGAGGGTATGGCTGATCCGGGAGGAATATGCATTTCCAGAACAGCCTATGATCAGATTGAAGATAAATTGCCCCTCGGTTATGAGTATCTGGGTGAAAAGACGATTAAAAATGTTGTCAAACCTGTCCAAGCATACCGTGTTTTATTGGAGCCCGAGAACTGGCGATCAAGATTCTTCAAAAAAAATCGAGCAAACCGAAGTGAACAGTATGGGAAATCGAAAGCCAGAGCAGAACAAACGCCGTATAGGCCAAAAGAAAGGGATAAACCATCTGAGGATGAATCAAAAGAAATTGAAACCAGCGCCAAAGCATGGTCGAAAACAAGCTTTTCCAAGCATTTATTGCTTTTTGTGGGCGTGATCGGTTTTCTTTTTATCATCAATCTGCTGACATGGAGTGGAAACATCTGGTTTCATTGGCCGGCTCTGGGTTGGGGTCTATTGCTCTTTCTAAAGTGGGTTAATATTGGAAAGAAAAATGGCGACAGGCACAAAGATGGGCATAATATCAGTTTTAATAAACACTTGGGTACCTATCTGGGTGTGATTGGCTTTCTTTTGATCATTAACGTACTGACATGGGGGGGTAGCATCTGGTTTCATTGGCCTGCCCTGGGTTGGGGATTGTTACTTTTTCTTCACTGGGTGAAAAGGTCCTGAAATACCTTATGGTGAATAATTTTCTGATTTTGATTTTCCGATTGCTGAAACGTTGCACATCAAAAATGAAAAAAATTCCTTCGGACAAATAAAGAACTTAATTTGCCTTGACCGCTTCTACACCAGTTAAGATCTTTTATAACCGCCATATTTAATTAGACACATGTGGCAGCATCTGGTGGGACGTACCGGCAACACAGGACAAAGTCCCCTATCCCTATCGGCAGTTCTATGCAGTTTGTGAAAACATTTCTTGATATGAGAATTCCTGCAAGCCGGCATTCACTTTTGCGTGCTCGATTGTCATGCTCACTATGTTGCCCTTTGCATCTAAGTCAATATAAATGTTTTCGCTGATCTCTTTTGTCTCAAAAACATCTTTTTCTATGAATTCAACATGGGCAGTATCTGTATCAGGGAAATATTTAACTTTCATATCTCAATCCTCCTTAAAAGATCTATCGAAAAAGGCATTATGAACCGTTTCACCATCATCCAATAGAATGACCCGAAGATATTTATCCACCATTTGTATTTTTGACCATTTCCTTATCCTGCCATCTGATTGTATTTCAGTTTTATCCGGGTTTTCAATTACATATTTTATCCATTCTACTTTAATCTGAGCTCGCTCAGATCTCTTTCTCGTGTACTCAAAATACTGAGTCGTTTTCATTTTATTCAACATCCCAATAATTCATTCTTTATCAATTCTGCCGAAAGGCTGAGCTAAGGGGCTGCGCGTCTAGCAGGGGCTCGTGCGAAGCACGTACTTGAGCGATTTGTCGTGTGCCGGGCTTGGCCCGGCAGTGCAGATTTCATTTCATCTGTGTCTGCCTTGACCAGCCGACCTGTCCCGTTAAAGCGTCAGCGAGGCGGGAACCGCCGGATACGTGACCGTTCGTCCGGGTTGTGTGGGAGGGGGAGTCTGTGAAGGCTCTCCCTATCCCGTTTTGTGCTCAAGTTGTACGCCAGGCGCCGCTTTTAAAACTCGATCACTTTTTTTTCTATTTCGCTGTAAATTTCATCAATACCTTCTTGAATGCCTATTGTTTTTTTTATTGCCGTCGCTATTTTACAATAATGTTTTACATCATCAAGAGACAGGATTTTTCCTTTTCTGTCTTTCAGCCATTTACTTAAAACCTGGTAGCCCCCAATCTGGTAATCCCAGATATCGTTTTCAACTCCTTCAAAATACTGATCCTCATTGATGTATACCCGTTCACCCTTTTTGTCATGTTTGATTTTGTAAACCCGCTTGTCCCCTGTACCCTGGAATTTTGCCACCGGGGAATCAAGTTCAGGTGATTGCCTGTCTGCGTGCGACGCACAGGCAGGCATAAGATGCAGATCCACAAGACGCTTGCCGTATTCGGCTAATTTTTTGAAAAGGCCTTTATCTTTTGTAAAAGGGACTCTCGGAAAGTCTGTCTTGAGAAATTCAACGTATTTTGTACGGTAAGTATTAGAGAAGAAGACGGCGTATATGTAGAAAAAAATATCTTCAGGTTTCGGCTTTGTTTTGTAGTTTTCAGATAAAGCAGAAAATATTTCTTCACTGATATTCGGTTTTCTTTCTTTTGACTCTTTCAGGTGGCTGAAAAGGTCATTTCTGTCGAGATCTGGGTAGAGGTAGAGGGGAAAAACAAATCCATTATTAGATGTTTTTGGTGACATACAAATGACTTCAACAATATTTCCACTAACCTGAGCATGTTTGAAGGTTTCCCCTTTTGTCATGCGTGAAGTGATTAGTGCCAAGTTTTCGCCCAACAGCATATGCCGCATAACATTCCTGCGAGATCTTTCAACCAGAACGTCATTATAGAATATCCATTTAATATCAAACGGTCTGTATAAAATCTGAGCAAATGAATTTTCCCAATCCTTGTCGTTTCTTACTTTTTCCCGTGCGGATTTTAACTTCCAATTGGTCTTGTCTTTCAATTTATATGGTTTGCCTATCAACTCGTCCGGTATTTTTTCATCACAAAACATCCGGATGCGCCGCTTGAGGACTTTTTTATCTGTATCTATAACAAATTTGTCCCTTGCAGTAACTATCCCCACGCTGTTTATTGGGAAAATATCTGTTATCTTCGGCGATTTTTCATACAGATCTAGGAGGCTTTCATCTCTTGGAACAAAAAGATAAAATTCTGATTTGGGAGCTATTTCCTGCCATTTTGTTGTTGTAATATCGTTATTGATAAGCCAGTCATATTTTCTCTTTCTCATTCCCCATAATTCGGAATGAAAAACCTTCTTGCCGTTTTCAGTATTCCTGCCTGCATGTGCGTTGCTCGCAGACAGGTCTTTTGTCTTGATGAATAAAGCAATGGCTGTTCCCTGGCGGATATCAAACACGTTTTCATCCTTTGAACCGTCCGGGCATTTTTCTTTTTTCAAACTGTTGCCGTGCAAATCAAGCAAATAGATTTCGTTGAAACTGTTCATCAACGACTCACGCATTCCTCTGAAAGTGGGATTATCCAGATAACCGTGATTGGTGATAAATCCTAGGATTCCTTCGCCGGCCTGATCTATCTTCCACTGACCAAAACGTATAAATTTAACGTAATCATCCTGAAGCCATTTTGGATTCTTTTCTTTAAGCCATTGTCCATCTATTACCTTATAATATTCTATTAATTCCCCTATCCAGGTTTTCTGCTTTCTGGTTATCTTTCGTTTTGCCTCTTTGGTTTGTTGGACCAGTTTGTATAAACCGGCATCCTCCTTAATTTGATAATGGGTTGTATATCTCCCCCCTTTATTGAATTGAACTTCCTTATCACTCCTGTTTGCGGACATCCCGGAATATGGAGGATTACCCAATATTACCAGTATCGGTTGTTCTTTTTTCACTTTTCCGGCCAGGCGCGATTCTTCAGAAAGGGAAGCCATGCCGGGCAAACTGGTTTGCTCAAGCTCCTCCATATCGAGGGTGTTTGTCAGATAGAGTTTAAACCTGTCATCTTTTTGGAGTTTGTAACCGAGTTCTTCCAGAAGAAACGACATCTTCAAATGCCCTACCGCATATGGCGCCATCATAAGTTCAAAAGCATAGAAGTTCTTAAGGATATGCTCCTTGATAAATCCTTCTTTATCACCTTGGCCGTATTTCGACGCAAATTCATCAACCGCCAGTTTTGCCGCTTCAGCCAAAAAGGTAAGCGTGCCGGATGCCGGGTCCAACACTGTTACTTTATTGCTCGCAATACCGTCAGCTTTGTCGAATCGATCCTTTAAAATATGGTGAAGCGAGCGCACAATAAAGGAAACAACCGGTTCAGGCGTATAATAGACGCCGCGTCTTTCGCGGGTTTTTGGATCATATTCCGCTAAGAAGGTTTCATAAAAATGCACAACCGGGTCTTTTCCTTTGCCTTCTTTGAAATACTCCTGAAGGAGTTTGTTTACATCCGCCACGGATAAGACTTCCGCAATATCATCAATAATCCATTCCATTTGAGTCGGAACGTCTTCAAGTGAAACAAACCGGAAAACATCTCTTAATATTCCTATAGTGCGGGGAATATTGTCGTAGGCGAGTTTTCGGTTGAAACCGTTTTTTGCCCGCATACAGGCTGCAAACAGACCATAAGTGATTGTTTGGGAATAGAGATCGGCAAAGTCCTCTTTTGAAAGCCCGCTGATTAGAAACTGCCTGAACGCATCATAAAATCCGAGGATAAAGCCTTTGCCGGCTTTTTCTTCCTCTGCCAGTTCTTCGACAATAACCTCTTCCTTTAAAAACCTCGTGCGTTTTGCCAGCTCTATCGCCAGATTTTTTGCATTGTAAACCTTTGGCAGAGAGAATGAATAAAACGCTTCCATCAATTTTGTAAAATCCGGCTCCTTTTCGACAGGCGGAATTGTTTTAAGTTTATGCACAATGAAAGGTCTGGCAATCAAAGCCTTTTCAACAAGAATTCCATTCCGATAAAGCCTGAACTCAAAAAAATTTGTTAATATCAGGTTCGGGAATGTCCCTCGATACCGCTTCAACTGCTCTGAATGTTCTATGTAATCTAAATTCTCAACGGTTGGCGCTTTAGCTTCGATATATCCCACAATATGCTGCTTGCCGTCCCACACACGGAAATCAGGATTACCGGCTTCAGTACTTTTGGGGAGCGTTGTAATGTGTATTTTACTTTTCCCGAAAGAGTGCGCCAAATTTTTCATTAATTCCTCAAGAGTCGCGTAATAGCTTTCCTCTCGGGCATCACCTTGATTTGCAGTCTTAAAAATCTTTTTCAGATATGATTTAAGCATTCAAATGACCTTGAATTTCCAGACATATAATTAAGAGTTCACTTGCCGGAAGGGATGCCCAATAGTGGCCGAAACCACCTAAAGATTGAATGTGAAAATAAACTGTTAGCGACCAAAGCCGCACGACCCTTCCGGTCAATGTGCAACGACAGGTTCGCCTTTCTATCTGCTTTTTTTGGAACTTTTTAGATCCCGGTAATAATTTTCATGTGGTCCGATCATAATCAACTCCAAATCGTTTCCAAGAAATTTATAGGATAGAAGATATTGAACTGCCTGGATCTTGAATTTATGGACATAAACTCCACGAAACTCACCCTTTTTTTCAGAACCGATTGAAGGTTTTTTTATAATTTTGCGGACCTCTTCGTCTAACTTGTTTTTTTGACGTTTCGTTAATTTTTTGACTTTGCGTTCAAAAGATCGAGATTGTAAAATCTTCATGCTCAATTATCCGAATCTGTATTCTGAAGATTCACCCTCTTCAAACTCTACAAGACCGATCAAAATTTCTTTTATTAAGCTATAGGTCAAATCGGGGTTTTCCTCTGCACATTTGCCGATTCGTGCCCAATGTTCAATCTGGCCGGTGACGGATCGTTTATCGATTTTGCTGAAAATTTTGGCCTCCCTAACTAAACCTTCTGAAACTCTTACTGCGTTAGTCATATTCATAGTCCTCCTGGAATTCATGATGACATACAATATAGAACAATACATTGCATTTTGCAACAGGTTTATTTAAGGAACGCCATTTCAATGTAGTGCTACTATAAATCTTTCGTTCTGAGGTGGTCTCAGAAATTGTGATATCGTTTTTGAAATCGTTTTCCAGAGGGGCTATATCCTTCCCTCAAGGTTTGCCCCTTGGATTTTTTGTGGGTTTTATGATATATGCACGTAAAAGGTCTTTCAGTTCTGATGGATAGAAATTTCAGGCTATAAATCCATCAAATTTTTGTCTGATTTCATAGGATATCACAGGTTTCTTAAGATCTGAGGTACTCTCATATTATGTAGTTCGGTGATATTTGGTTTCTGGCAAGATACTTGACAACATTTAACCTTACATATACTCTTTAGCTTCAGAATAGACTCAGCGATGGTTAACCTGGGTAAATGGCGGCTTAAAAAGTATAAACTTTTAGGGAGGATCATCTTGTGTATAAAAGTAAATTGATTTGGCTAATTTCACTCTTCTTCGCTTTATTTGTGGTGAGCTGTCCCGGAGACTCATCAGATGACGACACCCCTGGGGCAACCTGGATCGGAGTATGGAATATTGTTACGGAGGACGGGCGCCCACCGGTGGATAATGGATATAATTCAATTATTCTCACTCTTACCGCGGTTACATTTATCTCTGAGTTTGATAGTGATACTGCTACTTGTACTTGGTCTGGAACCCATACATCCACTCCCACCACGCTAACAATAACCACAGATGATGCTACTGGCCCGCCGTGTGACATAGCCGTTGGTACGACAAGAACTGCTCAGTTGACCCTTTCGGCCGACGGCAACACCTTAACGCTTGATTGGACAGCTGAAACAATGGGAACCCTGCAGGTATACCAACGTGTATCCTAAGGAGACTCATTTATACCGGAGGCAAATCAAAATCTCCGATTTTGATGCAGCGCTCCAGCATCAACAATAAATACCTGCCGCCCGGCCGGACGTAGCTTTGGCGAAGTCTGGGGCAAAGGGGGGAGGCCTTTCCATCGGATCGCCTATGCTCTTACTTTGGGTCCGATCAGCCTATATAAAACCGTACAGTCCATACATACCTTCAAAATTTTCAACCCCTCAAAACCTGTGATATCACCTATGCGATCGGGTCAGATGAACGTGGTGAATGCGCTATAAATCTTTCGTATTGAAGCTGGTCCAAAAGTTGTGATATCGCTTTTCAAAATGGAACATCTATTTCCCAAGGTTTGAACGTTTGTGCTTCTTTGTGGTTACGAGATCTGCGCCAAAATCCGTTGCAAATCCCACTTCAAGCACACAATTTTACAATATTTCCATATTGATTCAAAATGCCGGCTGTGCTATTGAATTCATAGTTGCTCCTCTGTTTTATTATTTCCATATGTTGATTAGCTGGAACCCGAACACGATTGAACCCATTCTCTTTATCTGCTCCTTCAAAGGGACTTCTTATCACCTGATGCCTTATAAAGAAACTGGGCAGAATATCTGCTTATGGAGGATAAGGTTCTTGATAGTCAATAAAGGCCCAAGTGATCTAAAATCAATATCACACCATTAAGGAGACATCATGCAACAAACAAAGCATCCGTCCATTCCGCCTGCCGGTGTTGTAAATACCGTTCAATCTATTCAATCAAAACTTCGCAGATTCGCACAGCACCTTGCACCACCGTCCGTGCGCATCATGGAACTCGCAACCGGCACCTGGCAAACTCAACTGATTTATGTGGCCGGAAAGTTGGAACTGGCAGACCTGCTCAAAGACGGCCCACGGTCTGTTGAGGAGTTGGCCAAGCAAACTGATACCGATACTGAATCGCTCTATCGTGTGATGAGAACGCTTGCAAGCTTGGAGGTCTTCAAGGAAACGCATTCCCGAACATTCGAGACCACCACCTACGGCCGCACCCTGGAAAAAGACCATCCCCAGTCGGTACTGTCCCTGGCTAAGCTTGTGGGTGAGGAGCTATGGCGTGAACCGTGGGCCAACATTCTGCATTCCGTTAAAACCGGAGAAGCATCTTTTCCTCATACGTTCGGCAAGGACTTCTTTGGATACATGCAAG
>Ga0255052_10000595_pt1 | contig 29049 bp, 28 predicted proteins | sample JV7_2_21_MG_FD_188632 | JGI IMG/M metagenome (GOLD analysis project Ga0255052, IMG submission 188632) | Seawater microbial communities from Jervis Inlet, British Columbia, Canada - JV7_2_21 | ecosystem: Environmental > Aquatic > Marine > Inlet | place: Canada: British Columbia | collected...
AATGAGCGAATGGACGTGTTGCCGATCTTCCTGACTCACTACAACGAACATCGAAACCACGGCAGCTTAGGCGGCAAACCGCCGATCACACGGATGCCCGGTGTAAACAACGTTCATGGAAATCACACCTAGTTAGGGTCTGCGATCACGCCACGGCGGATCTGATCCAGTTCGAGGGATTCGAACAGGGCCTTGAAGTTTCCTTCGCCGAATCCCTCATTGCCCTTGCGCTGAATGATCTCGAAGAATATCGGGCCGATGACATTCTTCGTGAATATCTGCAGTAACAGCCCCTGATCATCTTCCGGTGCACCGTCGACCAGGATGCGGCGTTTGCGTAGCTCCTCGAGCGGCTCGCCATGTCCGGGAACGCGATCGTCGACCAGGTCGTAATAGGCGTCGTTGGTATCCTGCAATTGGACGCCGTTGCCGATGAGCCGATCTACAGTCTCGTAAATGTCATCTGTGCCGAGCGCGATGTGTTGAATGCCCTCCCCTTTGTATTCTCTCAGGTACTCGACAATCTGGCTTTGATCGTCCTGACTCTCGTTCAACGGGATGCGGATCTTGCCACAGGGGCTCGTCATCGCCTTGGAAAACAGGCCGGTGACTTTGCCTTCGATATCGAAATAGCGTATCTCGCGAAAATTGAAAAGGCGTTCATAGAACTCGGCCCAGATTGCCATATTGCCCTGGTGCACGTTATGCGTCAGGTGATCGATGTATGTGAGACCTGTATCGAGCTTTTCCGCATCCGCTTGCCAGTCGGGCTCGAACACGAAGTCGATATCGTAAATGGTGTTTTCACCGTAGCGATCGACGAGATACAAACGGCTTCCGCCGATTCCCTCGATCGCCGGGATATTCAGTTCCATAGGACCGGGATCCCCCGGCACCGGGGTCGCGCCGAGTTCGATCGCACGATTGAAGGCTTTGGCCGCATCCGTGACACGAAACGCCATCGCGCAAGCGCACGGTCCGTGGGCGCGCGCAAATTCCTGCGCGAAGGAGTCCGATTCGGCGTTGACGATGAAATTGATATCCCGTTGCTTGTGCAGCGTGACGTCTTTCGAACGGTGATGCGCAACCGCCGGCATGCCCATCTTCGAGAACAGGCGGCGCAAAAGTTCGGGATCGGGCGCTGCGTACTCGACGAACTCGAATCCGTCCGTACCCATCGGGTTTTTCGGTTTTGCCAAGGTGGGCACTCCTGAAATCGGGCTTAAAGGCCCTCGAATAATAGTGTAGAAATGTACTAAATACCCTGCAAAAACCGAACCTATGCAACTATAATTTGCTGGAATCTCTCTTCTATGTCCAATTTTATGAAGGAATCCGTCAATGTTGGATCAGACCGACCGTAAAATCCTGCGTGAGCTGCAGACCGATGGCCGCCTCAGCTGGGTAGACCTTGCCGAGCGGGTGAACCTGTCGGCGACCGCCTGCCAGCGTCGGGTACAGGCCCTGCTCGACGAGGGGATCATCGATGGCATCGCCGCACGTATCGATCCTGAAGCCCTGGGTTTCGAGGTGGAGGCATACGTATCCGTTTATGTAGATCGCCAGGATGTGGCGCTCGCGCAGAAGTTTCGTGAGGCGATTCAGCACTATCCCGAGGTCCGGGCCTGTCGAATGATGACCGGCCAGGTTGATTATCTGATCAGGGTAGTCGCGACCGATCTGAAATCTTTCGGCCGCTTCATAGAAGAGAAGATCCTTCGGTTGCCGGGCGTCAAGGATGCGTCGTCTTCAATTGTCCTGGATCGCATTAAGACCGGTTCGATCGACTTACCGTGACGCCACCATCGATGGAGTCAGTTCCGAGAGAGATTTACAACCCATTAGAATCATGTCGCGTTCAATTTCACCTTTCAGTAGTGACATTGCGCGTTCCACGCCCTTTGATCCGGCGCCGGCAAGCGCATACAGATAGAGCCGTCCGCCCGAACAGGCCGTCGCACCCTTAGCCAGCGCCTTCAGCACATGGGTGCCACGCCGTACGCCTCCGTCCACAATGATCTCGATCCGCCCGCCAACCGCATCCACGATCGCATCCAGCTGATCGAACGGGGCGCGTGAGCCATCCAGCTGTCGGCCGCCGTGATTCGAGACAAATATCGCGCTCGCGCCAACTTCGACCGAGCGTTTCGCATCGTCGACGGACATGACGCCCTTGATCGCGAATGGTCCACCCCATGCGCCGATCATTTCTGCGGCATCGTCCCAGTTGATCGATCGTTTCAGATGATTGTCGAGGTACTGCAAGACCGAGGTGTGTGCCGCAGAGCCGCCTTCCAGGTACCGGGCGATGTTGGGAAGTTCGAATCGCTCGCGCAAGAGATAGTTCAGGGTCCATTCCTGATGCAGCGCGAAACTCAGCAGACTTTTCGGTGTGAGTTTCGGCGGCGTTGTCATGCCAGTCACATAGTCACGTTCCCGATTGCCGGCGACAATGGCGTCGACAGTCAGGGCCAGCGCATCGAATTTGGCTTCCCTGCAGCGATTGATCAGATCGATCGTCATGGCTGAATCGTGATGCACGTAAATCTGGAAGTACTTTGGCGCCGTCGTAAATGCGCCCAGCTCCTCGATACTGCGGGTGCCGATCGTCGACACGCCGAACATCGTGCCGAGTTTGTCCGCGGCATTTGCCAACGCCCGCTCACCCTCATGATGAAACAGCCGTTGCAAGGCGGTTGGAGACATGATCAGTGGAAACGCCAGTTTCTGGCCGAGCACCTCGGTCGTCATATCGACGGTGTCGTGGCCGGCCAACACATTCGGCACGAGATCGCAGACTTCAAATGCCGCGGTATTCCGCCGCAGCGTTACCTCATCGTCCGAGCCACCATCGATGTAATGAAATATCGGCGACGGCAGGCGCCTCTTGGCCAGCAGCCGGAAGTCTTCCGTTTTGTAACAGTTCTTGAGCCGCACTGATGTTCTTATGGTTTGATGTTTGTCTCAGCGGAGAAGCGTATCACGGCTGGCTGGCACCGAAACAATTTTTGCGATCGCATTTCATTTGGTCATCGAACTGGACGCGGCCTGCAACGGCCCGCTAATCTCTGGACTTATCAACATCCAATCGGTAAGCAATGCAAGCTGACAACTACAATCTTCCTGCTCATGGCGAAGGTGTTCGCTGGTCTACGACCGCCTGGCTGATGCTGGGCCTTGCCGCGCTGATCGCTGCCGGCGTTTTCTCCATCCTGTTGGTGCTGGCCCGCACACCGGTCGTATCCGGCTGGATTCCATTCATCGATTTTTTCCACGTTGCACTGGTCGTGCACGTCACGCTCTCCGTCCTGATCTGGCTGCTTGCCATTTCAGCGGCCATGTGGAGCCTCGCATCGGCGCGTGCCGCACCACTGTGGGACAAATTCTCTTTCTTTCTCGCGATATCCGGTACCGCGGCAATTGTAATAGCGCCGTTTCTCGGCGCGAGCAATCCGCAGATGAGCAATTATGTGCCGGTGCTTCAACACCCGGCGTTTATGTGGGGCCTCGCTCTCTTTATGGCAGGTATCGTCAGTCATATGTTACGCAGTCTGATCACCCGGGTGCCGCTTGGAACGATGCTCACCGGCACCGGATCGCTGCAGGCCGGCATCAACCTGTCCGCCGTTCTCACGGGCATCTCGATTGCCGCGGTTGTAGCTTCGTGGTTGGGCACGCCCGATTCCATGGACGGGCAAATCTACTTCGAGTTTCTGTTCTGGGGTGGCGGGCACGTCATTCAGTTCAGTTACACGCTGCTGATGATGGTGTGCTGGGTGGTCCTGGCATATGCAAGTGGATGCCGTTTTGAATTGACGCCCCGGCTAACGCTGGTCTTCCTCGTATTTCTTTCACTACCCGTCATCACCGTGCCGTTTCTGTACCTTGCCCACGACGTCGTGTCGGCTGGCCACCGGCTTGCGTTCACCGAACTCATGAAATACGGCGGCCTGTCATGTCTGCCATTAGGCCTCGCGGTACTTGCCAGCGCCTGGAGCGCCGGCAAACCGGAAGGTGAAGGGGTCTACCTGCGGGCAGCATTGATCAGTTCCCTTGGACTGTTCGCGGTAGGTGGCGTTCTCGGCTTCATGATTGCGGGTCTGGATATCGTGATTCCCGCCCATTATCACGGCGCGACCGTCGGCGTGACGATCGCGTTCATGGGTCTGACCTATTACCTGCTGCCCAGGCTCGGGTTCGGCCCATTGCCCGCGCGGATGGCAGTCTGGCAACCCTATTTATATGGTGGCGGCCAGCTGATGCACATAATCGGACTTGCGTGGACCGGCGGTTACGGCGTGCAAAGGAAAACCGCGGGTCTGGCACAGGGCGTCGACCGCGTCGGCGAGATTGCCGGCATGGGACTGATGGGATTCGGCGGCCTGATTTCAGTGATCGGCGGCCTTCTGTTCCTGATCGTCGCTTACAAATCGGTTCGCGCAGAAAGGCAACGCTGATGGAAATCCTGGCTTTTACGGCAAACGCAATCATCATCTACCTGCTGACAGACTGGATTATCCGGGCGATAGAGACAAAGCGCGGTGAACCACTAAAGCAACGTCAGGCGATTTTTTTCGTCATCATTCTTGTTCTGGCACTCATCTCGTTCAGAGTCTTGAAACTGCTCTTCGCCAGCTAGTCGTGACGATCGGTAATTGAGCGGACATCAATAGAGCAGGATTCCAGACGAACTCCACGCGGAGGCACGATTTGAAATATCGCTCGAAAGGACAGCAGATGACCCGGACATTTACGACGGTACGCCACATCCTTGATTCATCAGAAGTAAATCACCTTAAACTCACCAATACTGGGCCTGTAGTCCATATTCTAAGGGCATCCAGGGCAATCTGCCTCAACTAGTAAGGAAAGTGAGCAATGATCAACTTGACTGCGATCACAGTTGTCCGTTCAACGTGTTTATTTATGTTGTGTGTCGGTATGCAAGCATGTGTAATCCCGGTGCCTTGGCCGGGTGATGAAGAAGTGTTCATCGAGAAGGAATTAATTGAGTCAATTCAGGTTGGGCAGACCGGTAAAACAGATTTGCTGCACAAACTTGGGCATCCGGATTGGAGCCTAAATGATGGTTCGCGATGGATATACCGTACGCGCTACTATCGCCCAGCGGGGATGGGAGTATTGACTGAGGGTGGGGGACAAGCGACCAAGTCGCTAATGTCCTGGCGCGACGAGTTTCTCTACATAATGTTCAATAGTTCTGGTGTCACCGACAAGTTGGAGATTTCTTTAACAGCGCCTGACCTGGGAGGGGGCTGGTCAAAGCGCTATATTAATGCAGATATATGTACTGACGGATACGGTGGTCAGCCGCTCTACGGATCGGCAGACGACGATATATACGCCAAACGATTCTTAGCCGAGCCCGATCATTGCGCCGTTTATTTGTACACGTCGACGACTTCCACTCCGTTTTTCGTTCAAATTGACGAAGTCATTGCACGCCACAGGTGTCCATCAAACATCGGATTTCTTCGGATCAACGTAAATACCGGCGAACACAAGATTACCGTCGTCTATAAACCCGAAACTCCTACGAGAAAAGTCGGCGAACCGGCTCAGAGCGGGCGACAACTTTCAGAAGCTATAGAGTTTGACTGTGCTCCGCAGCGTATATATTTCATGCGAGAGCACCATGGCTATCCAGATGGTTTTTCATTCACAATGGTGGAGGAGGAAGAGGGACGTCGGCACGTTGGCGAGAGAAACCTTGTCCTATTGCAAGACCTGGATTGATTATCACGATTCGAACAGATGAATAATTTAATGATAATTATGGTCGCAGTTGCTCTGCTATCGGGATGCGTAGTAGGCAAAGCATTTTGGGGCGAGCCGGTCCCCATAACCAGCAAATGCGCGATCTGCGCACGTGAATGCGAACGGACGGGAGGTGTGTACGTGCGAGTCGATAGTCGCACAGCGATTTGCACCGATGAAAGGGGTAAGTGTGAACAGAGCGGAGGCGTGTACGACCACGCTACAGAAATCTGCCGCAGAGAAACTGAAGGAGAAACCGATAAAACGCGTGACGATACTGATGCTGTCGATACACCTTAGCGTGACAATTGAATCTTCGAAATATCCGCATGTGGCCGTTAGCCGACTATAATTCTCTTGATCTTCTGAGCATTCGAGGGTCCGCTTCTTCCCCGATAGCGGACAATTGGATGATTAAGCACTGAGTGGCCGCTGATGAACCCAAAGCGAACATCGGCAGTTCTGTAAGTGCGTATATGGAGTCGAGAGCGAGAAGGGGCAAGCTGACTGATGAAACAGTCCATAGCACACATGACTCTGGTAGTTAGAGATTACGATGAGGCCATTGAATTCTTTACGACAAAGCTGAAATTCACCGTCGTTGAAGATACGTATCAGCCAGCTCAAGATAAACGGTGGGTTGTCGTAGCACCGCCAGGATCAATGGGATCAACGTTGTTACTAGCCCGGGCATCGACAGACGAACAGCAAGCATATATCGGTAATCAAACAGGAGGCAGAGTATTTCTATTCCTCTGCACCGATGATTTTTGGCGCGACTATAATGAGATGCTGAAGCACGGTATAACGTTTGTTCGAGAACCCAAGTCTGCCGATTACGGAACCGTTGCAGTATTCGAAGATCTGTATGGTAATCGATGGGATCTAATTCAATATGTGCCTGATCATCCGCTGGCGCTTTAACTCGAGCACCAGTCCGCTTCTGGCAGTTTGGTCTGACCCCAGATCGCCTCATGGGTGTATCCTGGGGCGGGCAAAGATATTTCGCGTCTGCGCACGATCTGTGGAAATGGGGCCGTAGCTCAGCTGGGAGAGCGTCGCGTTCGCAATGCGAAGGTCGGGAGTTCGATCCTCCTCGGCTCCACCACTTGTAAAAAGTCGATTTTTGATCTTTTCGTCTGACATTTGTCAGAGCGCCCTCGTGCCTTGTGTGTTAAAGGTCAGGTGCCTTTGACAAAGGCAAACCTAGCCAAAGCTAGGGACGCAAAGCCACGAGTCCTCGCTTCCTCCGAGAAGCCATGGAAGACCTCCCGAAGGACCCCAAGATCGCCGTGCTGCCGAAGCGCATATTAGCGCCGACTCATGGTAAGTCAGGTGACTGAGAAGGAGTTCCCATCAGGGATCTTCATTTTGTACTCAGAGATCACTGGTGAGGATGAGTCATGATATGAGCAGTGGATTCAGAAGCTAATTAAGGAACAAAACGATCAAGTGAGGAGAGAACAATGGCAAGAGTAATAATTACTGCGAAGGTTGATGATATCGACAAATGGGAGAAGGGTTTCCGTACACATGGTGCTCTCTTCAAAGGCCAAGGCGTCGCAAGCCCGGTCTTGATTGGCATTTCCGATGACAACGAAGTTGCCCTTTACGAGGAGGTTGACGACCTTGATACGGTCACAACGCCTTCCCCTGAAACAATTGAAGCAATGGCGCAAGACGGTGTGCGGCAGGACAGTATGAAGATGTTTGTCTTAGACAAAGACTTTACTTTCTAGTCCACAAATCTCGATTCTAAGGGCCGCTTTTGGCCGAGGCTGTGTGAAAACTCAAGATCGACCGCTTGAGATCGTTTCCAGGCCAGGCGAATTATCAGTTGAGGTCAGTTGCTTACTGACAGGACGTTATCGGTTCCTAAGCCAGTCGATAGCGTCTCACGTTGTGTTTGAAGGCGACTTCTGGGGTGAGACTGTTGCGGAGTTTTCACACAGCCTCGGCCGTTTGCGGAAGACGGAATTTCGTAGTTCCACCGTTAATCGAGGTCAGAATCGAAACGGGTACAAAAGATGGAACACTCAAATTCGTTCCGGATAAACTGAGTTTTGAACGAGGGAAATATTACAAACTCGTTATCCACATAATCGGACACCGCCTCTGCCTTTGATTTGAGCCGCTACAGCTAGTGATCGCCAAGCTGGCCGTGCAAGCGCGCATCGTATGATGCGAAGTGCGATTCGAACCAGTCGGCGAGATTTTCCCTGAGTAGTTCGAATCCGCTTTCAGGATTGGCACGAAACTCATCCATCATGTCGCGGATCTGGTCCAGCAACTTTTCGTGGTTATCTTTGTGTGCTTCGTACTCGACGTAGCCGGCATCTCTCATCATGCGCTCCTCAAGTGCGAAGTGCGCGTTGATGGCTGCGTGTATGTCGCCGAGAAACTGTTCGATCGAGTCGGCGTCCTTATGCTTCATCAACTCGTCATAAAGTTCGTTGATCATCCCGATCATTTTCTGATGCTCGAAATCCATCGAGGCAATACCGACTGAAAATTCCGGTTTCCATTCAAGTAAGCTCATTACGTCACCTATCTGAATACGAACGATTGTTGCAATTCATCGAAATCGATAACCAGGTTCTGGCCCGGTTTCAGGACCTGAGTCGATTTCAACTCAAAATCAAAACCGTCATCACCACCCGAATCGTTCATGCCGACGAACAGTTCATGCCGGCCCGCGTCCACTTGTAATCGCCGATATACGGTAGCCTTGCCATCAGACCATAGCCCGCTCGGTGGCGCTATCTCTTGGAATAGTACAGCTCCGTCAGCCCACAACTCGACCCGAATCGGATGACGATCGCGCGGGCAGGCCATTGGATTGCGCATATTCGGCGGCAGTTCGTTCAGTTCGTCCTGTGTCAGTTTTCGGCACTCGCCAATACGCTGACCGGCATGTGAAAACGTCAGCGAGACGATAGCCTGGTCCGGCGCAAGTAATCGGTAGTCAGGCCATACGGACAACAGGCCCAGGATCGCAGCGAACGCAGCATAGGCAGCAATTTGCGCGAGGAACTTCACGAGCCCGCCTCCTCGCCCGCTGATGGGTTCGGCTGCCATCCAAATTTTATTTTTTGATTATCAACGCGTTTTCTCAGGTTAGGGTCGCGCTTTCTGGCGATCCGCTGCTCGGTCCACTCAATGCCATAACGATATCTGCAATCGCCGCTGCCGCAGCCGGCCAGCAGGACGCTATCCGCGAAATCGCGGCTCAGCACGTAGTCGATAAACGATGGCGGCAATTGACCCATACAGCGCACATGTACCACAGCCTGGCCGGTCTTCAGCAGCCGTGTATCCGCGTCGCTTCCCGAACAGGCGAATACCATTTCGCGATTGTCACCTCGCAGATCCCTGGCGGCATTTCTGATCGATTGACGCAGCATCGCCGCGGAGATATCGGGGAGATCGATACCGGGAATTAAATCGCTGCGCGATCGAAATGGCGTTGCGGTTGGACATGCGCCGACACACAGTCCACAGCTCACGCAGAGATCTTCGTTGACGACAGCTTCGAGTTCGTACGCCTGACCATCCGATCTGGGCCCCATGATGATGGCTTCGAAAGGGCAATCGTCTGCGCATCGCTGACATCCATTGCAATTGCCGAGATCGACTTTTGCACCAGGAACCGCTTTCGCCGGCGGTAACCATGGCGCGACGACAACAAGCGTGCTCACACCGACCAGCAACACCCATACCCATCCCGGCGACCACATTTGCACGAGCGGATAGATATGCAGATAAAACCAGTCGAACCCGATCGTCTGTGGCGCCATCGCCAGATTCGCTTTGTCCTGGCTTTCCGCCGGGAAAACCAGCGACAGAACCAGCATGCAGATCAGTGTGCCCGCCATCAGCGACCTTGGCGGATTGATCCTGGGCTTGCTGAGGCGAAAAACATGCAGCCAGATACCAAAAACGAGGAAAAGTGGCAGACCGATCAGGTGCAGGAATGCCATCAGCGTAAAAAACCGGTCGCTCAGGGACACGTCGCTCAGAAAATTCGTTGCCATCGAGTCTGTAAATACCGGTATGCGGTCGATCAGCTCCGCGGACGTTATGGCGACATACTGCGCGAGTTCGTCCCAGACCAGCCAGTAGCCGGTAATGCCCAGTGCGAATACCAGCCAGACCAGGGGCATGCCGGTAACCCAACTGAACCAGCGCTTCAGGCGATATTTGTCGTATATGAACTCATTGATGAGGTGCAGGAGAATCGTGACGATGGCCGCGTCGGATGCATATCGGTGCAGGCTGCGCATGATGCCGCCGAGATACCACTGCTCGCGCGTCAGATATTCCACTGATTCGAAAGCACCGGACACACTCGTGCGAAAAAATATCAGCAGCCAGATGCCACTGATCAGGACGATCCAGCAGAAAAATATAGTCAAAGCGCCCAGATGTTTGAGCGGATTCGAGTGATATTCGAATCCACCCGCCAGCAATCGTCGCAAAAGCGAGAAACCGGATCTGCCGGCTTTCTGCAAAAGCTTGAGCAACTCAGTTCCGGGTTCGACGGAACTCCCGCCAGAGGTAAATCGAAACAGAGAGCACGACCATCAGGCCGATCGCGATCTGGATAAAAAATGAGTTGTCGATCTCATAACGTCCTGTCGCCGGGTCATATACCGTGCAGAATAGCCTGATTCGGTCAACGAGGCTGTTCCAGGGGTGGCCGACCGATTCCGGACGGTTGAAGATCAGGTCTTTCAGGGGTTCGACGAGCCACGGTAGCTCGAATGAAACACCGTACACCTGAGCGTACACGTTGCTGTCGCGGTCGAGTACCGTCAACTGATTGAGATGATCGAATCCCCGCGGCGAGGGAAAAAAGATAAAGCCCGTCTGCCCGCTCAATGCCGCAATGGTTTCCGGCGTCGCACTGAGAAAATGCCAGCCATCCGCATCAATCCCCTGCGTCCGCGCGAACGCGGCCATTGCCTCGGGCGAATCCTTCGCTGTATCGAATCCTATCGTGACAATTTCAAAGCTGTCCTCGCCGAGTACCTCTCGGGCCGCGTCGGCTGCCTGATCCAGATGCTTTGTCGTTGTGGGGCAGACGTGGTGACAGGAGGTGAAGACCATGCTGATGACCAGCGGCTTTCCGGCGAAGTCGTGCAGGGATACCGGGTTTCCGTTCCTGTCCAGAAATGAGTGATTCGAAACCGTCCGCCCGATGGCGGCCTGAGAGGTCTCCAGTGCGGCGTCGGCATCGTACAGGTCGTCTGCGGCGAGCACCGCCAGGCCGAACATAAGGATCGCAATGCCGGAAAATTTCATCACATGATTCGCCATCTGTCGGCTCAAGAGTATCAGCAAAAAAAAGGGCAAGCATAGGCTTGCCCTTTGAGTTTCGCTTCGTCTGCAATTTGGGGGTTAGGACATTGGCCAGACAGAAGCAAGATACTTCCAGTTAACTGCGTAGTAAAGAACGAAGATAAGCAGGAAGAAAAACGCCAATAAGAAGGTTCCGGGAGCGGCAAAGCCCCATTTCCCGGCTGCTGCGTGTCCGCCTGCCGGGACAATGTCGGGCTCGGCTTTTCTCAAAACACTCGTCGAGAAGCCGTAACTCGACTCCGACCCGACGCGCTTGCCGAAGAAGACCGAGATCACGGTGATCAAAATGAAGATCGCACCACCGAGTATCGCGGCCATGCCTGAGATGCCCATAATACCCATCAACGTGAACGCACTAGCCGGATAATCGAAGCCCAATGCTGCGTCCGTAAACGCCATATCCCAGTGTCGGCGCTGGACCCCCAGGGTCCCCGCGCCCATCAGCGCCATCGTGAATACGGCCATTCCGAGTCCAAACAGATATGGCTGCCACTTGGCGAGGCCCGGCATGAACACTTCACGACGGAAGAGGACCGGAATCAGGAAGTAGGTCAGCGACATGAAGGCCAGGGTCGTGCCGATGACCACTGTTGCATGGAAATGGCCAGGCACATAGATCGTGTTGTGAATAATGATATTGATTTGTTCGGTACCCATGACAACGCCCGAGATGCCGCCGATGAAACCGAAGCCGATCAGGGAAATGAACATACCCGAGAACACGGGATTGCCCCAGGGGGCTTTTCGCAACCATTCAAACAAGCCTTTTGTGAGGCCTTTGGCACGTTGTGCGACCTCGATAGATCCCGGCACGGTCAGGCCATGAATCATGCTGGCCAGGACCGCAAGATACATCGCGTAGCTGGTGTTGAAGATCTTCCATTCGGAGCTGAGCCCCGGATCGACGAGCAGGTGGTGCGCGCTCGCGAGCTGCAGGAATGCGATGTAAAGGAAAAAAGCGGTGCGACTGACTTTCTCAGACAGGGGTTTGGCGCCAAACACAATAGCTGCAATGGCGTACCAGACCGCAACATGAGCGGCAACATTGATTTGTTGTGAAGAGTGCCCAAGTGCCCACCAGACCAGCCGGTACATCGCAGCGTCGATGTGGTTGATGTATCCGAGAGACCAGAGGTAGGTTGGTATCAGGATAATCGCACCGGAGGCGATAGTGAACACCGCAATGATGCACGCAGTCAGCGCACCGAAGGTGACGAGGGGAATAGACCCCTCATAGGTTTTTTCTTCTTTTGCAATGACGAGGGTGCCAAGGAAGACGAAGCATCCGAGTAGCGCACCCACGGCAAACAGGATAAGTCCGAGATAGAAATTCGGATTGGCCGGCATCGGCACATACGACGTCATCATCACAGACGCGTCGCCATTAAGCACAGCCAGATTATTGACGACAATGCCGATCAACATCAACGCAAAACCAAGCCAGGCAATCCTCGGTGTCGCCAGCCGACAGCGCAACAGGGTCGACGAGCAAAAGTAGAGGATGGCCATCTCAAAAGTAATGATCCAGAAAATCAGCATGTTGACGCCGTGTGTCGTCAGAAGCTGATAAAAGCGATCGGCCGGGAGCAGGTGAACAGCGGGCCAACGGGTCAGGGTAACCAGGAGGGCCGATATGCCGCCAACCAGCAATATGACGATCGCGACGACCGCGTTTGCACGCATGAGTTGCTCAGCCGGCTTATGAAACTGCAGTCCGGATTCGGGGCAGGTTCTGAAGAGTTCATTGCTCATGATCCGCCCTCCGTGACATAGATCTTGCCGACCATATTGTGGTGGCCGATTCCGCAAAATTCATTACAAATAATGGTCTGCTCACCTGAGGTATCGGGCGTAATAGTCAGCACCATTTCGTAGCCGGGAAGAATCTGGGTATTGATATTGACCGGCTGCAGCGAAAAGCCGTGCTGCCAGTCCATCGAGGAGATGTGCAGCCGATAGGTCTGGCCCTTCTCCAGCTCGAGCAATGGCCACCATTGCCACAGGCGACCGAGCAGATAAACATCGCTCCCTGGCGGGGGGCGGACGACCGGCAGATTCGAAGCTGTCTCGGTGCGCACAGTGTACTGATCGACCATCGCCTGGGTTTTCGCCATGTAGGCTTGCGGCGTGGTGCGATAGGCCTCGTTGGAGAGATTCTGCTTTCCAAAGACGTGCCAAAACGGCATCATGAAAAACATGATCAGGGACCACAGAAGCGCGATTGCGATCCAGGTTCCCTCGACCTTATCTATGGGTTGCTTCCACCAGACGGTTTCAGCAGGCGGTTGAATGGCGCTCACGGCGGTTCTCCCTTTTTGCTGTCTGGTGAAGAATTAGTTGGCGACAGGGATCGTTACGATCTCCATGATTCCCCAAATGATGTAGAACACTGCTGGGACGACGACACCAACAAATAACAACATGAAAGGGTTATCCAGTATGCGCTGCATGATTGGAATGCGAACAGTTTCCTGGGCACCGGGATTCTCTTCGTTCATAACCATCGTCCTTATGCGTAATTATTGCTTGTTAGCTGAAGCCGTATATAGCCGTGGGCCACGTTAGCCGCCTCGGAAGGTTCGGACCACTAGGGAAAATACCTAGTAATGTTGGTCGAAAGACCGTGCCGAAAGCCGGTGCACTATGGCATCGTATGGCCCCCGGAGCAACGAGGCGTGAACGGATGAGAGTACGTACGACTATTCTTGCAGGTGTTCTTCTGTGCGGCTGTGAGCGCGCAGCGAGCCCTGTGGGCAATATTCACGACAACAAGTATATCGACGTGGCGGTCAGCGGGGGCCAGTTCGGAGACTGTACACAGGATCGCTTCACTGGCCTGATATGGGAAGTCAAGAGCGACGAACCCGGCTTGCATGACTGGCGCAATACCTATAGCTGGTTCAATCCGGAAGAGTCCAACAGGGAACTGGATTATCGCGGTATGCCTGATGTCGGCACCTGCGCCGGCAGCGATTGTGATACATCGGACTTCATTCGCGCCGTCAATGAATCCGGCTATTGCGGATTTCATGACTGGCGTCTGCCATCCCGCGATGAGCTGCAGTCGATCAGCGATCTTCGCAAGGCGGAGTCCCCGCCAACGATCAACATGGAATTCTTCCCGCACACTCAGGCGGATGAATACTGGTCATCGAATGACTACAGCTTTCAGCACGATGCCGCCTGGGTATGGAACTTTCGCTTCGGCCATGACCGGGTCGACTGGAAAAAGACAGCCAAATACCTGCGACTCGTACGCGGTGAAGCGGAACAGCTGCTTCCCGTGAAAGAGTAGCAACGGGGGCTCATGAAAAAGCTCGCCACGACCGCATTGATTCTCGTGATCGTGCTGGTTTCCCTCAGTGCTTACCTGCGACTGGATCACTCAGGAATAGGCTGCGCAGCCTGGCCGGCCTGTTACGGCAATATCGGCCTGCCGGAGTCCGCTACGCCGACCGTGGATGATGCTTACCAGCGTTTGCTCGAGGAGGCCAGACAACCCTTGTCCTGGGCCACACCCCTGCACCGGCTGGTCGCGAGCATACTCGGTCTGACTATCCTCGCACTCTGCCTGACCTCGCTGACGCTCCGGCAGGACAGGCTCGTCGCCTTCGGCCTGCTCGGTCTGACGGTCTTCCTCGCCTGGCTCGGCATCCGCTCGACCAGCTTGCACAATCCGGGAATCGTGATGGGAAACCTGGGCGGCGGTTTTGCCATGCTCGGCGTACTCGGATGGTACGTATTTCGCAGAGAGCGGCCGCCCGTCGAAGAAAAGGGAAATTCAAAGCTGCGTGTGGCATCGACGATCGCGATCGTCGTACTCGGCACTCAAATTCTGCTGGGCGGCCTGACCAGTGCCAATTTCGCGGCATCTGCCTGCCAGACCGTGCCGGACTGCCACGGTTCCTGGTTGCCCGGATCGAATCTCTCTACTGCGTTCGATTTATCCCGTCAACACAAGGTTGGTGAGACCGGCATCGTGCTTGGCGGACCCGAGCGAGCGGACATTCACAAGCTCCACCGGCTCGTCGCTGTCCTTACAGTGCTCTCCATTATTGTTGCCGCCGTGCCGGCCATCCGGGCGCATAGTGACCTTCGGATTGTCGGCTCAGTCGTCCTGATTGTCGTGCTTCTCGAATTCGCAGTCGGTGTTGCGGCAATACTGACAGATATACCGATTAGCGTAGCCGTCGCCCACAACTGGCTGGCAGGAATCCTGTTGCTCGCCCTGCTCAAATTGCAGGCAGAATGCCAAGTCTATGACTGAATATATTCAACCAGTTATAGGTGGATTTCGCACTGCAACCATACACAGATCAAGGTTCGGACCGCGACCCGGACGCTAGTCCTTTGTACATGACGACCTTGCCTGTGCCCGGTGGTCCAATACCGTTGATGGTCACGTAAGCATCGCCGGCTGCACTAAAGTCGATTGATGTCGGGAATGAGAGCTTACCAACAACTTGCTCAGACGCCGCACCCTCTCTGACACGGAGTATTGCGCCCGAATCTTGAACCGGCCCCTGCTCGGTAAACTCGCCAAACGAGACAACATAGAAGAAGCCGTCAGGCCCTCGACGGATGTCGGTGAGCATGGTCAACCCCGTGGCGTAGTCGCTCACGTCACCATTGGCATCCACTCGCACAACCTTGGCCGAACCAGGTGCCAGTGGAATACCGGGCAAGAGCGAAACGTACGCGTTACCGTCGTCGTCGAACGCCACACCTGTCGGCACAGGGTCGGTTTCCATGACGCCACCCCGAGTGGGGTGCGGTATCGGACTGGCAACCCCGTCGAAAACCGCGACCAGCTCCATCTGGCCGCTGCGCGGATCTACCCTTACAAGAGTATTGCCGGCGGCGTCGATCATCCAAAGCTTTCCGTCGGGACCGACGGAAAGCGCATAGGGATTTGATTCGAGGGTCAGCCCATCAGAATTCGTAGCGCTCTCGAATTCCCCGGCACTTGCGAGCTGCACGGCACGCCCGTCGTCGATCCTGACAACGGATGCCATCGAGGGGAGAAGATCCTCCGAGAATCCACCGACCGTGGCGTAAACCGTGCCGTCGAGCACGGCCAGGCGGGCGCCACCGGCGTTCCCTATGCCCGGCTCAAAATACCACGATGGCAGGCTGGCAATCTTTGTCTGCCCGCCCGCAGAATCCAGCCGGATAATTTGTGCGGAATCTCCGGTACCGTAGCCGACCATCTGTCCGGTGAGCGCATGTGGGAGCATCACCTTTTCGTCGCCACCAACTCCAGTGTCTATCACCCACACGTGACCGTTGGCAGTCACCAGGACGCCCATCGGTCCATTCAATCCGTTTATCACTGTCGTGGCCGCCTGCTCCGAGGCGATCGCCTCGACCGTGAGTGATTTGTTTACAAGCGTTCCAAGCGCGAGCGTTATGACTAGTGTCGAAATCAGTTTGCTCTTCATATTGGGTTTCTCAGGAATGGACAGGTTGTGATTCACTGCTCCTGCATCAGCAGTATCACGAGGGCGTTTACTTCCTCCTCGCTCAAGTTCGTGTAGGCTGGCATTCCAAATCTGGTGCGTTCATACCCTGGAACGACATAGGCCAGCGGATTGACGATGCTCTCCAGGATATACTCTGCGGCCGAAGACGCAGACCCCGTGAAACTCGGATCCTGGACCCGTTGAGCGGCGATTGTGCACATTCCATTGTGCGTTGGACCGAACGCACCAGCCGTGTCGGCTGTGTCAAGCAAGTGGCAAACACCGCAGTATTGCTCCCGATAGACCGTAAGTCCGGCTCCGACGACGGCGGCATCAGGAGTCGCATCGCAGGGCCCGGCAACGGTGTCGCTCTGAATGGTCGCAGGAAGGTTGTCGGGTGGAATCCCGGGGACGTCTGTCTCCATTGAACTGACTGGCAAAGCTGCCACGATCAGGATTGCCACAAAATTCACTCCGACCGTATTTCGATCAGGGGTTTTTGGCATAGGCGTTGCGGCGCAGATAGAACCACCAGTTCAATGCGAGGCATACCCCGTAAAATATAGCAAAGCCATAAAGGGCATATTCCGGTGTCGTCGCATTGATTTGCTCTCCAAATACCTTGGGAATGATGAACGCTCCGTAAGCGGCTACCGCGGATGTCCAGCCCAGCGCCGGTCCTGCCTGCTCTGCATCGAATACCATGGCGATGGTTCTGAACGTTGAGCCATTGCCCACACCCGTGGCGGTAAACAAAACAATGAACAAAATAAAGAACGGCCAGAAATACTGTTCCGGAGTGGCTGACTTGTAGGCCGCGGCCATAAAATAGGCCACTCCCAGGGCGGATGCGATCATCACGATGGAGACGACCTGCGTCACCTTGGCGCCCCCGACTTTATCTGAAATCCAGCCGCCCACCGGACGGATCAGGGCGCCGATAAACGGGCCCATCCAGGCAAACATCAGGGCACTGGGCCCGTTGGGATTCACTGTGTCATGCGTCAGGATGCCATCTGGACCTGCGATGTGGCTAAAGCCAAAAATCACTTTGATGGATAAGGGAAAAGCCGCCGAGTAGCCTATGAACGATCCGAAGGTCATGGTGTAGATTACAGTCATCGCCCAGGTGTGTTTGTTTTCAAAAATTTTGTATTGCCGCTTCAGGTTTTGTTGTAGCCCGCCTGTAGTGAGATAACGCATTAGCAAAACTGTTGCTGCGATAATCAGTGGCAAGACAAGCCATTTACTCAACAGTGCAATGCCGGTCGGGGCCGGCAGCAGCAGATAAAGTCCCGCTGCCGCGGTTACAAACCCAATCGCCAGCAGTCCGCTGATCTTCACGAACGCTCCTATAGGCGATCCCGGGTGCGGCGTGACTGTTTCGGTGACAATATTGTTCATGCCAAACCAGCCGGCAAAGGCAAGTGGCACCAGTATTACGAGCCAGACAAACCCGGCATTATGAATGTAAGTATCTGTTCCGGCAGCAATTTTTCCGATCAGGGTGCCACTGGTATTGATCAGGGCCATCGCTTCGCCGCCAAAAATACCGATGGTCATCATCAGGGGAACGAGGATCTGCATGGTGGTGACACCGAAGTTCCCGAGACCGGCGTTGAGACCCAGCGAGGTCCCTTGCACGCGTTTCGGAAAAAAGAAACTGATATTTGACATGGAGGAGGCAAAGTTGCCGCCACCGAATCCGGAAAGCAGGGCCAGTATTTGAAAGACCCACAGCGGTGTATCTATATTCTGTAGCGCAATGCCCGCGCCGAAGGCGGGAACCATTAACAAAGCCGTGGTAAAGAAAATCGTATTTCTTCCACCTGCGATGCGGATGAAGAAAGTGCTGGGAATTCTCAGGGTGGCGCCAGTCAAACCGGCAATAGACACTAACGTAAAAAGTTCTACTTGTGAAAACGGAAAACCCAGGTTGAGCATCTGCACGGTAATGATGCCCCACATCAGCCAAACGGCGAATCCGCAAAGCAGGCTCGGGATTGATATCCAGAGATTTCTAGTTGCTATCGTCTTTCCCGTAGACTCCCAAAATTCCTTATCTTCAACTTCCCACTTTGTTAAATTGCTCATCGTTTAACCTGCTTGGTTTGGTTTTAAGAGCCTAAGTTAGATAGGCAGCATCTCTTTTATCCTCGTCGAGAATATGCCCCGGAAACCATATTCTGAGAAAGACCACGAATTCGTTCATATCCTCCTTTTTCGCCTTTGCAACCCTCTTTTGCCAACTCAAAAGTTCTTCGCGCAGGCGAACGTGCGTTTTCCTGTGCCTTTCGAAGTCTGGACAATGATTCCCTTCCAGCAGTTTTTCTTCGTATGCGAAATGGCGGTTCGTGTAACTGATGAGCTTGCTCAGGACCGGAGCAAACTGCTCATAGGTGCCACCTTCCCGAATCGCTTCATCTATTTCGTTGATCAAGCGCGCCATGCGTGAGTGCTGGCGGTCGATCGCTTTAATCCCGACGCTGAGCTCTTCTTCCCAACTGAGCAGCGGTTTCACAAAATCGCCGGCACCCGCCCGCAGTAAGCTGGCAAACTTCGCTTCGAAACCGGACGGCAGCCTGGATAATTTCATGACCGTCTGATGCATCCACGACAGACAAATGATCGACAGGAGCAACATGAACATCCAGGCGCTGGTCCACAAGCCGCTCCAGTCCAGCAGGTATCCAAAGATAACCGGGCAAAAGAAACCACCGAGACCCCCGAGCAGGCCTACCATGCCGCCCACGACCCCGACCTGATCCGGGAAGTAGTCGGGAATGTGCTTGTACACCGCCGCTTTGCCAATGCCCCACACGCTACCCAGTACGATGACGAGTCCTGCAAAAATCCACACGTTGGCCTGGGAATAGATCCGCGTGATTCCTTTAGCCAGCAGCTCTCGTCTCTTGACCTCCTGGCCTACTTCTACCACCGCTTCCTGCCAGGTGTCCTTGGTGGGAAAAACCATGATGCCGTCGTCCACATCGTCGAAGTGGTTGTCGCGTTGCTTGATCTGGTAGGTCTGATCATCGACCACGATGCGAGTGTCCGTGACCTCGGTCACCACACCCGGGCGCTGGGCGAGTATCCCTTCACCCGGAGAGTAGATCTCCATCTTAGGGAACATGAGCATAAAGCTGATGGCCACAGACAAGCCGAGCACCCAGTACATGACCGAGCGGGCGCCCCATTTGTCGGACATCCAGCCCCCCGCGGCCCGAATGACCCCGGAAGGAAAACTAAACAGGGCCGCCAGCATACCGGCCGTGACCAGCGGCAGATAGTAGACATTGACGACATAAGGCACCAACCACTGCGAAAAGGCGACAAAGCAGCCGAAGACCAGAAAATAGTACAGACCAAGTCGCCACACCCGCAGATCTCTTAAAGGCTGCAGCATAACTGCCAGGTTTTGTGCATGGTTAGCACGTTTCTTGTTCTCGGCGAAAACGAAAAACAGAACGCCCATAACGACCAACATGGCAGCATAATAAACCGGCAGCCGACGCCAGCCTTCAATATTGGTGCCATTATCAGTAAATGTATTTAAAAGCGTTGGCGCAAAAACCAGCGTCAGCGCCGCACCCGCGTTTCCCGCACCGAATATCCCTAAGGCCGTACCTTGATTTTTTTTCGGATACCATACCGATGTGTAGGCAATGCCAATGGCAAAACTAACTCCGGACAGGCCGAAACCAAAACTGTAAACGGCAAATTCCGGAAAGCTGTCCGCGGTGGACAGCAGATACATCGGCACGGCGCATACGAAGAACAAGGTTCCATAAACAGGCTTGCCGCCAAACTTATCCGTCAGCATGCCCGCGGGCAGGCGAAAAATCGAACCCGTCAGGACGGGGATGCCCATCAACCAGCCGATTTCCACGGGCCCCCAGTCAAATACCTGATTGGAGGCCAGAAAAGTTACGAGCACGCCGTTCAGCATCCATACCGCAAAAAAAATGGTAAACGCCGTCGTGTTGAGGAACAGGGCTTTATGTGATTTCGCGGTCGCTACTTTTTCCACGGCAAAATCTCTCTAACTACCACGGTAAACTTCATGCACCAGAGGAGAACGGGGGTATCGTCCGCGCAGTATTCAGGAATGATTCAGAGTTTTCTGAAAGCACCTCATTTTTTCAGTGCCACGAACTTTCTCATGGAAATAAAAGGCCTGGTTATATATCCGAAAGGAAAGCTAAAAATATGCACCAGTTTAGTAAAGGGAAGATAAGCGAAAAATAGAAGGGCAAATATGATGTGAAGTTTATTGACGAGTGGAACACCCGCAATCATCGTAACATCCGGTTGCAATCTGACGATGCTGCCCAGCCAAGGCCCTACCGAATACGATAATCCAAAGACCATTTCTACAGCGGATTGATAAAGCCCAAAACCACTGATGAGAATCAGGAACAGAAGGATGATGAAATCATCTGCCGTACTCATCGCCCTTACCCGCGCGAAGATGATTCGACGCACGAACGCCCATAGGATTCCGTAGAAAAAAAGAATCCCGCCGCCTAGCCCGGCCCATCTGAAGAAATCGACCCAGGAGGCAAGGTTGTATGCGCCGCCGATAAGTCCCGCGACATGTGCAATAAACAGGATTAAGATGCCCCAGTGCAGACATAAAGAAGCAGGACCTATGGAAGCGCGACCAAAAAATCCGGTGGACCGTGTTGTCCACAAGTAGTCCCCGCGGACACTCAAGTCCCACGAACCTCTGTAGCGACCCATGATTCCGCTAAAGCCACGATAAATGATGCCACCGAAAAACAGCACGGCGGCAATGTAAGTCAATCCAATGAAAAAGAATTTATCCCACATAGGCTCGCACCGTTTGTTCTCGTTGATTTGGCAATGGCTGTGATTCTGACTCCGAACAGATGACTTTCTCCATTGCGTCGAACAGATAGAGATAGTTCGTTCCCAACGCTTCCAGCCTCGAACGCATCGGAGGTAAGTACGGTAATAGATATTCGTCAATGAGTTTTTGTCTTATGGGGTCGTCTTTGGATTCGACAGTCATGGCAAGGAAATCCACCATTAACGGCAGGTAATCCGGCAACTCCTGCCCATTCGGTACGTGCCCGAAATGTCGGTAAACGCCCATCAGATCAATCATGTATTCGTTCCGGTCGGAAAGGGCAGCATTGGCACATGTCTTGGGTTCATCATAGCTATGGCTACCAAGATAAAGAGCGCATTCAGGATCCAGTTCAAACAGATCAATATAATCCTCTTCGGAAATAGCGTTTTCAGTGAGGAATCTGGAAAGCAGCATTGCCGCCTCTTCGTCAAAGTACTCCAATTTCCTGACCATTTCTTCGGCATCTCTCTGAAGCTTGTCACTTATCACATCTTCTACCGGCGGGCCGCACCACAACTCAGCGATCAGTGCATAGAAATCTGTCAATAGTTTCTGGTTCATGCTACTCATAGTCCTTCGAGCGTTCGTGATACGACTTGTGATAACTCTTTCTTCTTTTCATAGGCGACCAGGGATTCATCTGGTCAAATCCGGCCAGGCCACGCTCGGTGTAGGGACTGATGTCAGCACCTTCGCGTTTTGTTGTGGGAATCACAAATCGTTCATTGTAAAAAGAAAGGGACGTTCCCCGCACTATTCCTTTTGCGTCTTCTTCGCTCAATCCCACTTCGTCGAGCACTGCCACATTGGGCTTGTTATCCACCCTTATGCTTCGTTCGTAATGCCTCACCGCAAGTTGACGCAGAAGTGACTTCTTCACGACCTCTTGATTGCCGGCACCAAACAGGCTGGCAAGATACTTTAGCGGTACACGGAATTTGTCCAGTTCGTCAAGACCAATAAGCGGGCCATTTGCCGGCTTTTCCATGTCAAAGACATCGGTATCCGAAGGAGAGTCCTTTCCGGCGCTGGTGACGATGGGTGCCAAAGGCGGAATGTAAAAGAGGCTGGGCAGCGTTCTGAATTCGGCATGCAGCGGAAGTGCCAGCTCCCATTTCTTGACCATTTTGTAGATGGGCGAGCGTTGGGCTGCGTCAATCCAGTCGTCGCTGATGCCCTCTTTCTTGGCGGCTTCTATCACCTCTGGGTCAAAGGGATCCAGGATGATCTCTCTTTGTGCCTCCACAAGATTTTCATCAGCTGCCAATGCCGCTTCTTCTACCCGATCCATATCATAGAGAAGGACTCCAAACGAGCGGATTTTTCCTACGCAGGAATGAAAACAAACGGGCGGCAAGCCAGCTTCGATTCTCGGGTAGCAGAGAATGCATTTTTCCGTCTTTCCGCTGGCCCAGTTGTAATAGGGTTTCTTGTAAGGGCAGGTAGAAATGCAATAGCGCCAGTTGCGGCATCTGTCCTGATCAATGAGAACGACACCATCCTCCTCCCTTTTATAGGCAGCACCGGATGGACAGCCGCCGACACAGCCCGGGTTAAGGCAGTGATTACAGATCCTCGGAAGGTAGAAATAGAAAACGTCTCTGAACTTGAGGGTCGCTTCCATTTCCTCTTCGCTCATGTCCTTGAAATTCGGGTCGTGTTTTCCGGTAATGTGGGCGCCACCGGCGTTATCTTCCCAATTCACGCCCCAGTCGATGGGCACATCTTCCTTCTCCGTGACCATGGATTTGGGTCTTCCAACCGGTTGTTGTTCAGTTTGTTTGGAAGAGTGCAGGTCATCGTACGTGAACGAATAGACGTCACCTTCGCCGTAGTAATCCTTCATCTCGGGCATGTGGGGATTGTGAAAGAGATTGGAGAGCATGTAGGGCTTGCCGCCATAGCGAAGTTTCAGCTTTTCGCCTTTCTTCACCCATCCTCCCTTCCATACATCCTGCTTCTCCCACTGCTTCGGATAGCCGATGCCCGGTTTGGTTTCCACGTTGTTCCACCACATGTATTCGGCCCCTTCCCTGTTGGTCCATACATTCTTGCAGGCGACCGTGCAGGTATTGCAGCCAATACACTTTTCCAGGTTGAAGGACATGCTTATCTGAGTTTTTACTTTCATGATCTCTGCATTTATTCCGAAGGAAGTTTGTTCAGTTCACTTTCCTGATAAATCGGTCTCTTCGCGGCGCCAAGCGGCATCTTGCGAATGATCACGCCGTGATCGCGTTCAGACGGACTGGTTCCCCAATAGTTAATGTAATAGGAGAATTGAGCGTATCCGCCGATCATCGTGGCCGGATTCATCAGGATTCTGGTCGTAGCGTTGTTGTTGCCGCCGCGCAGGTCTGATCGATTGTGCTTCTTGGCAAGCGGCGAAAAGGGAACGTTCACATGCCGTTCAACCTGATGGTAGGTGATCGCCATATTTCTCGGCACCTGGTGGCTCACCACTGCCCGCACCACCTCAATGCCGTTTTCGCAAAACATTTCCACCCAGTCGTTGTCGATCACCTCGATCTCGGTTGCATCATCGGGATTGAGCCAGACCGTGGGGCCACCACGCGACATGTGCATCATGGGCCAATGGTCTCTGAACGAGCTGTGTATCTGCCATTTGCCATGCGGTGTGATGAAGCGGAATACCTTTGACTTGGGACCGGCCTTGTCCATATTGATATCGCCAATCGCCACCATATCCAGCGGCGGTTTGTTGGTTGGCAGCGCCTCTCCCAGTTCCCTGATGCCCTGGTGGTCGTAATATATTTCCTGCCGTCCCGAAAGCGTGTGCCAGGGTTTCAGCCGTTCTACGTTCATTGTCCACGGGCCGAAGGTCCTCTGTTTTCCATCTTTGTCGTGCAGCATGGCACTCCACTGTGGCGTGGTATGGATTCTTCGCGGCTGTGCAATGATGTCCTTGTAATGAACTTTCCTGCCCTTGACCACTTCAACCATGTCGGCAAGGGGAAGTCCCACTTTCTTTTCCATGTCCTTGAAAAAGAGCCACGACAACCGCCCGTTGAGTTCGGGAGAAATCTGCAGGATGAGTTCACAGAACTGTTCCGGTTTTTCAAAATGCACGCGCCCGTGTTTTACATCCAGCGCTTCGTTGTGTTTGAGTTCTTCCTCAACGATAGGCGTCAAGTCTGTGTACTGCCCTTTGGCGCCATAGCCTTTGGGCTGGCTGACGAGCGGACCCAGCGATACCAGTTTGTCGTAGACCTTGGTGTAATCTCTTTCGACGATGGCAATATTCGGGAATGTCTTGCCTGCGACGGGCTCCGTATCGCCGTTGCGCCAATCCCGTATCTCCCCCAGGGGTTGGGCGAGCATGTCGGGGCTGTCCATCCACGTGGCATTGAACACGATGTCTTTTACAGGCTCAGGAAAGTGTTTCTGTGCCATTTCTGAAAATTTCTTGGCGATGATTTTGAACGCTTCCCAGTCATGCTTGGCTTCCCAGGGCGGCTGCGTTGCAGGCGTCAGAGGATGAACAAACGTATGCATGTCGCCAAAGGTGACATCGTATTTTTCGTACCAGAAAGCGGCCGGTAAAACCACGTCAGCATAATTGGCGGTAGAGTCCATGCGTATGTTCAGGTTCACCAGGAAATCGAGTTTTCCGGTGATCGATTCGTCGTGCCAATCTATTTCCTTTACCAGGTCTTTCGCCGGCTCTTCGTCCCACATGACATTGTTATGGGTACCGAGCCAGTGCTTGAGCGCCAGTTCGTGCCCGCGCATGCTGGTTCCGATGAGGTTGCCGCGATACACCGTGACCATTTTCAGATGGTTTTCGGGAGCATCTACGTCATGAATAGCAAAGTTCAACTTGTCTTCCTTGAACTGCTTCACGATCCAGTCTTTTACTTCGTTATCGCTCTTACACCCCGCTGCGATGGCTTCTTTGTAAAGCTCCATCGGGTTCTTCTTGTCAACCTGAGGGAAGAACGGCAGCCATCCCAGTCTGACGGCCAGGGCATTCACGTCGGCAGCATGGTTGAAAGCCGGAAGCTTTTTCGCTCCCGTCGCCCACTGGGTGTCGAGAGACATGTTGTCATATCTCCACTGACCGGTATGGAAATACCACAAAGAGGTGGAGTTCATGAGCCGCGGCGGCCTCGACCAGTCGAGGCAACCGCTCATATTGACAAATGCAGCATTCAAACGAGTGTGCTGGGTGCCAACATAGTGGTTGAAGTTACCGCCGTTCACGCCGTTGCAGCCGCAAAGCGCAAGCATCACGGCCTCGTTGCGGTAATACAGGGAAGCACCATGGTAAAAGTGCTGCACTCCCGGGCCTGTTATGAACAGCGATTTCCCCTTGGTCTTTTCAGCGTTTTCAGCAAATTCCCTGCCGATCTGAATCGCAAGGTCTCTGCTCACACCCGTTTGTGCCTCCTGCCAGGCTGGCGTATAGGGTTTCGGGTCGTTGTAGTCCTCTGGATAATCGCCATTCAGGCCTCTTGACACGCCCGCCTGTGCCATCGTGAGATCAAAAGCAGTGGTGACGAGTAATTCCTTGCCATCTTTCGTTTTGATTTTGGTCGCCGGGACTTCGCGCAAAAGTTCTTTTGCCTTCTGCCCTTTCTTTTCTGTCTTGCCAATATAAATGCTGAAGGTATCGGTAAAGTCGCTGAACGAGACCATTGCCTTTTGCTCATGAGCGCCGAGTAGCGTAAGGAGCGGGTCGAAATTCTTTCCAGTAACCGCGTTTTTCAGCTGCAGGTTCCAGTTACCAGTTGGCTCCTCCTCCCACCTGAAACCGATGGAGCCGGTGGGAACATGCAACTTCCCGTCGCCATCGGTCATGATCAGTTTCCAGTCGGCGTTTTCTTCATCAACGTATTCAGAAATGTCAGACGCTCGCAGGAAGCGACCCATCTGATATTTGTCGCCGTCCTCTTCCAGAACCACCAGGAAAGGCAGGTTGGTGTATTGTTTTACGTATTCGGTAAAGTAAGGCGTGTTCTTGTCAACAAAGAACTCTTTCAAGATGACGTGAATACACGCCATAAGAAACGCGCCGTCGCTGCCGGGTACGAGCGGCACCCAAGTATCCGCATACTTCGCCACATCCGAATAGTTGGGAGAAAGTACGACTATCTTCGAGCCCCGGATTTTCGCTTCGGAAAGGAAATGGGCGTCGGCTGTGCGCGTCATGTTTATGTTTGAACCGGCAACAACCCAGTAAGTGCCGAGGTACCAGTCGGAGCTTTCGCAGTTTTCAGTTTGGTCACCGAACATGGAGGAAGATACATGCGGAAGATCGTGATACCACTCGTAATAGCTGCAGTAAATACCACCCAGCAGGTTGTTATAACGGTGCCCTGAAATGAAGCTGAGCAAGCTCATCGCCGGGATAGGCGAGAAGTTGGCCATGTGGTCGGCGCCATACTTTTTGATGGTGTAAATCTGGCCCGCCGCGATCAATTCGGCCGAATCTTCCCAACTGACCCTCTTCCAGCCTGCCTTACCTCTTGCGGACTTGTATTTTTTCGAGCGTTCCTCGTCTTCAACGATGCTTGCATAAGCGTCAACCGGGTCTTTGCCGTTTTTGAGTTCTTCGGCATAAAAGTCCCACAGCACCTTGCGTACGTAAGGGTACTTCGGCCTCAAAGGGCTGTAGGGATACCAGGACGCGGTAACGCCTCTCTGGCAACCCCTGGGCTCAACATTCGGGATGTCGGGATCAATCTGCGGATAATCCGTTTTTTGGAGCTCCCAGCAGATGAGCCCGTCTTTTACAAAGACCTCCCAACTGCAGGCCATGGAACAGTTCACGCCATGACTGGACCGGACGCTGTAGTCATAGCTCCATCTTTTTCTGTAAAAGTCTTCCCAGGAACGAGAGTCCTCGCTCACGCTAAACCATTTGCTGCCGTTTTTCATAATATGTCTTTTCGGTTTATTTGCTGTATGAAATCAACTAACGTCCATGTCCTTTTTCCCGACTCTGAGTCCTATCAAAGTGAGGCCAATCAACAGCAGTATGCTGATGAGTACGGTAGGCACATATTTAGAAGGCAGGCCGGTTGCCACGCTCGCTTGTTGTTCGGTGCTCTTCAAATATGCGATGACTGCTACCACGTCTGCATCGCTTAATCCGAGTGGCACCATCGGTATATTGTTGGCTTCTTGCAAAAGTTGCATTGCAATCGGGTCATTTTCCGCAAGCAGCCTGTCGGGCTCTTTGATTTGTCGTATGAGCCAGCCTTCTTCCCTGCGCGTGGTTACGCCAGCCAAATCGGGTCCTATCAATTTTCCCTTGCCGATGGTGTGGCAGGCCGTGCATAAACTTTGGAAAATTTGTTGTCCGGTATCCGCGGCCTCGCCATGCTTGATTGGCCCCAGCCAAGTGACAATCACAAGAACGCCTAATGCTGGGACCCGCCATTTCTTAGAAGACCCGGTAATCATGCTTACCAACCTGTTTGGTCGTTCTATGGAGTGCATTCGTATCTCCGACTAACCCTTCTTCTTCATGTTCGTGACTGTCCCTTTCCCTGATTTCGTGGCGTCCTTGAGCGGTTTTGCAGTCAATGGAGGCCCTTTCATCCCACTCACCCGGCCCAGGAATTCGCGCATTTCCATAAGGTCCTGAAAATACTCCTCCTCTTCGCCCTGAACGTGTCGGATGTGTCCGCGCCACGTTGTACCTCCGTTATCACCAGGCTCCAGCCAGATACGTGCGACGAACGAGTCCTTACTATGTTCTCCCACCATGGCGCGCCTACTCCCCACATGCCCTCCGAACAAAAAGCTTGTTTGTGTCTATAGCATGCGCCGGTGACACTCCGGTGACACAAGATCACGAGCGATCTGACTGGATTTGGGGAACTTGTCTCAGTTCGGCTGATGGGCGGGCCGGGATAAGGAAGAAATGGCGGGGAGATGAATTGCCGGCCTGACTGTCATCGGGGCGGCGGCGCTACTACCCCAGCTTAGCGGTGTAGTGTGTCTGAACGTTCTGCGCCTGGTGTCAGTTGCGGCCTTGCCCGCTGGCCTGGGCAATATCTCGCCCCTTGAGAATTTGCTGATACAAACGTCGAGTCTCGGGCAGGGGCTCCGTGCCAAACTCCCGGGCCAGAACCTGCCGACAGTGGCGGTACTGGGCCAGCGCCAGATCGGGGCGGCCGTCCTTAACCAGGTACTTCATCAGCAAACAATGGAAACTCTCCCGGCAGGGATCGAAAACGAGGGCTTTACGATAAACCTGAACCACCTCAACATACTGACCTAACTCTGCGTGGCATTCTGCAGTCCTGGCCAGCATCTCCAAATAGAGTTCACGAAGCCGCTCTCGCTCTTCGGCGCACCAGTCGGCGAAAGTCTCTTCCTCAAGGTAATCTCCCCGATAGAGACGTTGGGCCTCGACATAGCGATCCAGGGCATCGCTCCACTCCGCCTGGCCCTGGAGCGCGCGTCCCTCGGTGACCAGCCGCTCAAAGACATCGACATCCACCCATACCACATCGCGCCTGAGCAGGTAGGAGTTGCCGACTGTTTTCACTACTTCATCGCTCATACCATTGCCGCGCAGTTCACGCCGTAGATAATACA
>Ga0255052_10000596_pt1 | contig 29040 bp, 17 predicted proteins | sample JV7_2_21_MG_FD_188632 | JGI IMG/M metagenome (GOLD analysis project Ga0255052, IMG submission 188632) | Seawater microbial communities from Jervis Inlet, British Columbia, Canada - JV7_2_21 | ecosystem: Environmental > Aquatic > Marine > Inlet | place: Canada: British Columbia | collected...
TGTAGGCATCTGGCTGTTCTCCACCTACAAAGTCAACGTCGACCAGGTCTCTTTTTTGGGCGTCAGGCATTAGAATCCTCTATTACTAAACAATATTCCAGAAAAGGCCGCATTACACAACCACCCAGTACAGCGAGAAGTGGGCGAACGGCCGGGAGACACCCGAGGTTGGGTAGGCTCCGTACGGCCAGAAGTCACCAGTGTAATCCCAAGTATCGCCGGCAATAACATCCACAATCGGATATGGACCGGCTACAGGGTTGATTGTAATGAAGGTCGCGCCGTTGATCGCAGAGGCAACCTCATAAGTATCGTCCTTTATCCTATACCCAAATGGAATATCCTGTAGTTCCGTGTTGATGTAAGACCCCTTCATATACTGAGGGATCTCTACCCTAAGCGTAATCCTGTTAGAGAAGATCCTTCTCCCATACTTTGGGGAGTAGGCTGATGCTCTAAAGGTAAGATATCTATCTGAAACAATCCAATACGCTCCAAGGTTTGTAGTGCTTGGCGTACTGTCGGGATCCTCAAGTGGATCGAGATATGTAAGAACGTTCCCGCCCGCAATAGAAGTCGGGCGAACAGGAGCATAGGCTCCCATAAACCCACTGACAGGGTTTACCGCGGCAGCGTCCCACTTATAGAAAACTACCCTTCTTCCGTTCGGCGGATCGGCCATCCACTCAACCTCACCCATTGTGGTATCAGCTCCCACAACACCCTTCCACGGATCGTCCTTCAAAACGTAATACGTGTAAATGTCCTGGACATCGTCGAAATAGGCATCCCAACCGACGGTTAGTCTATTACCTGCGGTAACGCTAGTGGCATAGAAACCCATTTCGTCAACGCTGGTAGGCGGAGTATAGAAGTTTCTAGCCACACCGTCGTAGCTGGTCATCCTTTCGCTACGGTTAGCCTTGCCGCCAATCATCCCAAACTCTGGGGAGGTATCAGTAAAGAAAGTAACCTCTGTATTAGGCACCGGCTCGCCACTGGAAGAGCGAACGGTCGCTCTAAGAACAGCATAGTCAGCACCAACATAGACCGGACCGAAAGCATTCAGGGTAGTACCAGATCCATATGCAGGCTCTGTGGTCTCTAGGACAATCGACGCAATATCTAGCTCTGAACGAGAGACCGCAACGAATCCCCTATTGAGGTTCTGGCCTAGAGGATTTACATCGGCCTCCTTCGCTACAACCTCATCGCGAAAGCCTTCCTCCTCATACTCCACTCGAGGAACAGCCCTATACATAAGATAGATAGCATGGTTCACCATTGGCGGGGTCGTTGTTCCTTCCTCGCCGAAAGTGAAGATTCCAAGGTCCTTGTCGACCAATACCTGATCGTCCGCTGTAAAATCTGAGACCACATCATACTCTGTCCAGGTCTCGGCACTTACATTGACAACGTATACTTTCAAGTAAGCGTCATCACTCAGCGGAAAGAACTTCGAGAAGAACCTTTCTCCGTTCTGCTCAGAGGAAGACCCAAGGTACTCCAGCTCATTGAAGTTCAGCATCGTTGCTGGAACAGTCAGAGTTGTCGGTAGTTCCCCGACAAACTGATTGAAGAGAAGGTGGACTTCATCATCGTGCACAAAGGAAATGAACTCCCTCTTAGTTGTGTCGACATTAGCCCAAGTAATCTCGTCACCATCTCTAGTGACTAGCGCCACTCCATCTTCTAGGACACCGGTAAATCTCTCCCGCCGAACGAAATCCCGCCAGGGCACATACTCGTTATCTAGATCACGCCGGTATGTCACGGCCGATACCGGAGAGCCAGCCCTCAGGATCTTTCCTAGGATGTGAGTACTGTTGCCATTCGAATCAACAGAGGTATAGTCAATTGTCTCGGTGACAGAGTCATCTGAGAAGAGATACGCAGAGTCTCTCCAAACATTCAGGTCACCCCTATGGATTACGGGGAGCCATCTGTTCTGCCCGTCTACAAAGCCCTCTCTTATCTCCTCTACTTTTAGGTCATCTCTACGACGACCTGCGACCGGTCCGTTCTGCCAATAGCTCCTGGGAATCCCCAGCAAATGAGAGGCTTTGAGGTCTGGGCACGGAAGAGTCTCCGTAACCTTATCGGTGACAACGTGGCGATGGTCCCACTTCCATCCTTGGGGCGGGAGATCTCCCTCAAACCCTAGACGGCGGTTGATTACCTTCTCGATAATCACGCGGCGGGTGGCAAAGTCCTTGTATGTTCTGGCAGGAACCCGAGCCATACGCTACCTTCCCCAAAGTGAGGTTGCCCTATCAAACACCTGACTATACACCTGGCTACCCTCATCAGAAACGACACCCTGTCTCGTAGAGCCATCAAGCATATACTCCGACTCGAAAAGCTTCTCTCTGTAGTTATCGTCTCTTAGAGAGTATACAGTGACAGGCGACCACTTTATCCTCCACGGAAAGTCTCGATAGACATAGCGACAGGTACTTCGTCCAGAGGCCGAGCCATAAGAGGTAACCGTAGCAGATGGATAATCCACATAGTAATCGCCCTCAGCAACAACAAGGTCTGCCGAGGCGACCTCCGTAGTAAACACCGCCTTCTCGGTAAAGAACAAGGAAGTCTCGATAACGTCCGTGTTCTCCAGAAAAAAGTAGGAGTTCCCTGGAACCCACTCTTTCTCGATAACAACAGCACTTGAATCCTGAATGAGTCCGTTAGACTTCTCATCTCCGGTCATATAAGGCCCAAGCTCTGCCACAAAGTACTGCGACAACTGGACTTGGTTGACCAAATCCCCCATCAGATAACCACTACCCTGATCGAAAATGTCGATCGTTCGATCGACAGTATAGTTATCCTCGTTATAGTACTCACTGTACAAAGTCAGTGTTGTCGCCGTAACTTCGACATGCGGCGAAGGTGCTAGCCAGACGCTACCGGAGGCAATCGGAGTAATCTTCATACCCACTTTCTCGTCCAACCCGAGCTCTCGGGTAATACCATGGACAAGACCTGCTTGGTCAGACCCGCCCCTAAGCGGTATGACGCTCCTTAGCCTCTTGATATAAGAGACACCTTCCTCTCGAGGAAGTCGAGGAAGATCTAGAAAGGTTCCGTGAGCATCGAGATCATTCTTTGTTCTTTGCTCTGCCGCTGTGCCGATATACTGGTCGGCAACCGCAACTTCCCAGAACATACTGAATTTGACGGCGGGCATTACGCGGTTACCTCCAGAAAGTTGTAGTCTTCCCGCACGTAGATGAGTTTACTGATAAAGTCCACCAAGTACTTGTCATACCGAAACTGCAGGCGATGTGCTACACCGCTATCGTTGATAATCCAAGGCTGTCCATAAGTATCGAATCCAACGGAAGATGCCGTTCCTGCGCTGACTGGAATGCTTACAGACGCAATGGCCGCATTGCCTGCGGCCTGGACTATCCAAACGTCTGTCTGCTCGATGGGATCAACCTTTGTTGTTAGCCTATCGTCTATCGTAGCTTCAAGATAGAAAACGTAGCTTCCTGTAGCAGGCAGAGTATACTCAATCGGATCCCCAGAAAAGCCAGACTTACCAAAGTTGATATTAGATAGATTCCTAACCCATCCCGACTCCGAGTAAGCAATTTCCTCGCCGGACGCATTGAGACCTACTTTAGTCCCGTCAGGCTTCAGAACGCTCCATCGGATCCTAAAGACCTGAACAAAAGGCCTCTTCAAGAGATAGTCGAGAGTTATCGTTTCCCCTCTAAAGCTCCACTCGTTATCGACGCTAATCTGAAGAACAGGCTCAGTTGTTCTCTCTTTCATGACAGAGAGATCTGGCGTCTCTAGATCGGGCAGAAAGAAGTGAAGGTTCGTCCCGTCAGTTACCGTAACCCATCGCCGATGCGGCCAGAGAGATAGAGAAACAGCATTATCGATAGCAGCCCCGTTGTTATCCAGTAGCTCTGCCTCCAGAAGAGGCTCTTTCTCGTCACTTCCCTCTTGAACGGTGATAAAGTCAGAAGCGGCGAAGGTCATATGCCTCAGAGTACTAGCATAAGTTCCCGTTCCCAACTCGAAGAACCTAAACTTCTCTCTATCTTTAGTTACGTGAAGACCCATGTTGTCCATAGGAGTACGCTGACCAACAGAAAGCCAGTCGATCTGTAGGAAGGCCGAGTCATCGACGTACTCCGTAGAGACCTGCTCTATCTCAGACCATGCTAGCTTAGTAACGACCGTCCCGTTATATGCAAAGTAAATCCGCTCCTTAGCTTCCAAGCCATGAATATCCCGACCGCGGATTTCTACGCTGGACCGGACGATGGTGTGAAGATAGTTCTTCATAGAAGAACCGTTGTTACTTAGTGTAACGAAAAGCCTTCCCGGAACAGACGGAGAGTTTGTGGTTACTGTCCCCAACGCAGATACGACTCTTTGAGGAAGAACAGCAGCATATGTATATGACTCTCCTGCAGCAGTGATAGCATCTGGCGGATCATACCAAAACTCTTCGAGACTATTGTCGGCTGCCTGGGTAAGAGTAACCCATGACTCGTCAGCCAACTGAGCCCGTACTGAAGTCGGGGTCAGGTAGAGAACCGAATCAGACTCTTCCCGAGTTCTAAAGTCGAAAGACGGCGGGAGGGCTAGCTTCCTTAGCCTCTGTAGCTGATTCGGATCGCTAGTATTGAGCAGGTAGTTACCTAGGTTATAGTTAGCCCACCAGTAGCTATTCTCAGCCTCTCGTCCCAAAGGCTCTAAGACTTGTTGACCTACCGACTGGGCCAGTTGGCGAAGTCGTGACCACGGAGGAAACCGATTAGCTAACCTCTGGGTTACCCAAGATCTCTTTCCCTCCAAAACTCTAAGCATTACGCAAACCTAACAGGGTCGCCAATCGTAGTTTCCATTACGATCCTTGCGTGAGAAGGAACTTCTACCCTGCCAGCCAGAAATTTCTCCCTGCGACGACCGTTATCGGCCAAGCGGGCAGGGTACCAAACGTATACACCGTCAAAGAAGGTCTTTCTTGCGCGGCCTACAGACTTTACTCTTCCGTCAATCTGCTTTAGCTCAGCGGCCAGTTCCCTTAGGTCAAGTGTCTGCCCGAGATCTAGCGAGTTCACATAGTTGATTGTTGCGAGAGAAAGGTTCTCACGAATGTCATCCTTTACGTCATCCGTAAACGACTGGGCATAGAGAAGTGTACTATCAATCTCAACCCCAACATTGAACGGACGCCGAGCATATCCTACACACCCCGTTGCTTTCACTTCATCCATCGTGATTTGCACGTCCCGGATTGTCCGGTTAGAAATAATGGGAGAGATCGACTTAATGTAGACGTTAAACCTTCCCGCCCCATCCTCAAAAGGAACAATGACAACATCTGCAACGCCCGGAACTGATAGCGCAGCATTTATGATCGCAACGTTGTTTGCCTTCTCTGCCGCGGTTATCTCTTTTGATATGCGATATCTGAGACCGGAATCACCCTCCTCGTCAAACCCATTCAGAATAGGATTGGTATTTGTAACGGAAAGCGCGCTACTTAGAGAGTCGTTATACTCCCTAAAAGAATGGGTCTTGAGCATTCCAGGGGCAGCAAGGTTTCCAAGGGTTCCTGGACTTAGAGATCTGGCAGAAGCAAAGGCCTCCGTTGCGTCTGTGGCGCAGAGAAGATCATCCGTAAGAGTGTAGTGTATGCTTCTATCGTAAACAGAATCCGCAGTATCAACATCACGGTAAGTTTCCCTAGCCTCGAAAGCTATCGAAGCCGGCGCAACAACACTAGTACCAGCAGGAATGGTAAACCCATTCCCAGCATTGATGCCGCCAAAGGTTCCTCCCAACCTAGGAAAGAAACGGATCACTTCGTCAGTCGAAATAACCTCAGCGTTGCGCTGAGGATATCTACTAAGGCCAACCGTGGCCGCGAAGTGACTGAGGAACTGACCGTAGGTTGTTGGAAGAAAGGCCTTCTTGAGGTTCTTCTCCTGAAGCCTAGAGATGTTCTCAACTTCCTGAGCGTTCGCTTCTATAAGGCCTCGAGCTTTACCTCCAACTGACATCTGACGAATGTTCGTGGTTGAGGTAAGAATACGAATGCCGCGAGTAGTGGCATCTCCTCGACTCCCTGTAAAGTTGGGCATTAGACTATTGATACCTCTCCCTCAACCGTATCGTAGAGCAGTTGAGTCTTCAGCATTCGCGTTTCTCCGGAAGGCGTTGCAATCGTGATAGAGACCGAATATGTCAACCAGTGCCTTCCGAGCGGCATATAGCGAACCTTAATCGCACTCTTCGGAAGGAACCCTCCCATCACAAGTGAGGAGATAATTGAGGTTTTCCCCTCCTCCGCCGTCATCCGACTATTTGGTTTACCAAGGAGTTCGTCTAGATTCGCGCCTAGTTGAGGATGAAGAATCCAATCCTTGAAGGAGGAGCGGATCCTTGTTCTAACCTCCTGGAATAGACTTCTATAGAGGTCAAAGGAAGTGTCTCTAAGATCCCCGCTCTCCCCTAGAGCCAGGTCCCCATCTAGTGTCCAGTAAAGATCTGTCGGCATACCGATTTTACTATAGCAGTATCAGATCAATTCCCCAAGAAGTCTAGCTACCTCGGTGGCCAGGTCTCCAAAACCTTCTACGGGGGAGTTGGACTCCAGTATTGGCTGCGGGTTTACCATTGTTGATGGGAGAGCTGCTCTGTATGCTGTAGGAAAAGTATAGCTCCCGGCTATACGAATGTTCTGAGGCTCTGCAAGGAGAGAGAGATTGCCAACCAGATAGACCCCGCTTGAATCGGCATAGACGAAGGACTCTCTGCCTCCGCTAAGTCTTACCGCACTCTCCCCTACCTCAAGACCTGGGTCTGAGGAGGGGGTTGCCTTGATAACTCTTCTGGCCACTAAACGCTCCCTCCTCCAGCTACGGCATACCTAAAGCCCCTGCTAGGAATATTCATTAGCTCACCTATAGGCTCTGCCTCTCGCCCGGGAACAATCCTTACTGTACCTGTCCACCAGCTTCTTCCAACATATTCGATCCTTACGCGTCGTCCGACGAGATCTTCTGGAGCCCCATAAGTAGCAGCGAGAGATTCGACCCCTTCCTCTATTACCATAACCCTAGCACTAGTGCCAGCCGGAAGCCTGGATCTCTCTAAGGCTATCAGGCCATGGTAGTACTGATACCGGTCATTGGAAAGCATCGCAAGGATATAGCCATAGTCCACTCGGAGGGCCCGATCCTCACCGTAATCTTCGCCTGAAGATCCGAACTGAGAGTCTAGAGTCAATAGCTATGCTCCACTCTGCCCAGCTATACTCTGGGCCAAGGTAACGGTGAAATCGTTAGCGAAACCACCGAGATGGAAGACTCTCCAGCCTTCTTCTACATCACCGACGGCCCGATGGATTCGGCCCCTAATGCTCGCGAAAAGTCCATCCTGCCTAAACCCGTCAAGCCCAGAGAAGAATGGTCTCTCCCCAAGGATAAGCGGGCAGATCCAAATCGGCTGCCGATCCTGCGTCCACTGCACAAGATAATACCCGCCGGTCCATGCCAGAGCTGCACCAGCAGCAACCGGTATTGCGACAGCCGCGCCGGCGATTGGGTTTGCCACTGCCAGAGCGCCTATTCCGCCAACAATACCTCCACCCAAAGAGGCTACCGCCGCTGTGCCGCCCATTCTCTGTGCCATTCTGCCTAGGACAACTTCTCTGGCGGCTCTAGTCGTAGACGTAGACCACTCATTCGTCCCGACAATCATGTCAGGAGTAATCTCGGTAATCCATCCAGTCTGAGGCGTAAAGGTATCAACCACCTGCTCTACCTCAAACCCACCGTACATACCACTGCGCTTGTCGCTAAGGAAGACCACATCATAGGGGTCTATATCCATTCCGATAGTAACAATCTCTCCCTTATATACATCCTTTAGATGTCGCTGAAGAAGACCAATACAATATCTCCTCGCCAAATCCTCAGAGTTGCAGGTTGGATAGTTAAAGATCTGTGTCCTTAGCTTCTCGTCAGGAATGCTGTCATCAGCCTTGATCGTGTAGCTAGCGCCGCCAGCATAATTCACTGTCACACAGTTGAAAGTGTTCTTCTCCGACGCCCGGATATTATTCATCAAGAGATGATGTTCACTTGTGATCAAGTGATGGCGCCTGAAAGGACGGTACCTTCCCATCGTCCTACCAATATACGCCCCGGCATCAGCGAGGAGGATGTTCGAAGTTATCTCTCTCTGAGTTCTTCGAATAATATAGCTAGCATAGTGCTCTACCGACCCAATGCCAGGAGCAATCTCCTGACGAAGAGACACCGTTCTCGGCGGCTCACCAGGTCTTGCCGGTCCCGCAGCAAATAGTGCATCTACTTCCTCGTCCATTGCCCCAGTAACAGAGTTACTCCGATCAAGAGCACCGCGGAAGCGAGAAAGGGTAAGCATCTCCTGAGGAGATATCTCATCTGCCCAGTATCTGTGGTCAGGCACCCCGAAAAACAGCGTCATCCTAGTGCCGTATGGCCGAGGATGTGCCACCCATCCCGGGTGCCGGAGCTCCATTTCCTTTAGGGTCTCCCAGATTGTCGCACCGGACGTCTGGTAATCGGTAGCAGAAAGGTAATTACCAAGTGCGGTAATGCCCTGTGCTCCCCACTGTCGCAGCTGTTGCACTGCGTGCCGGGCCCCGAACATCAAAGACCAACGCGACCACTCAACTTCGAAGGCCCGCTCTGCGGCCTGGCCCATGGTCCGATACGAATCCCCCACTCGGGTTTCATGCCTCTCCCACCAACCAAGGTAATCTCGGATACTAGGCGCGTAAATATTGTCATCCGCAGGGTTGTTGGCCAGGATCCATTTAGACCTATTCCTTGCCAGAACTTCTCTAGCCCGATCCTCAACCATCTCCCAGTTGACGACGGATCCGCTACCCTCACCTCTAGAGGTAGCTACCGTGCGAGCCTCAGCAGGATTGAATTGTGGATTGAGGCTAAACCGGCCGAAATGAGCAAGCTCCGGCGAGCACATTAGCGTATGAACAACATCGGGGGTATCGATAAAGTCGGTTCTACCATCCGTAGTTGCCCCTTTAGACTCAAGAACAAGCTCTGAGCCATAGCTCTGACAGATAACGGTTACCTCATCAGAACATTCAGCGTTGTAGCTTACCTCTACAACCTCGCCGATAAACTTGATTCCCATATTGTCAGGGTTATTTGTATACCCCAACCGGGCCTGGACTTTGAGCCCCTCCTTCATAATGATCTTCTTTAGAGGGTTCTCTCTCTCTGTATCTTCAAAGCCAGGACGGTAGAGCTCCTGCTGCCTCTCCCCCGGCCGTGGGTTCCATCTTCTTCTCTCAAGAAGCCCCGCAACGTTAGTAAGAGACAAAACCAATAGATCTGTTGGGTTCTTCCTACTCCTAATCAGCCTAATGCTTTTGACAGAGTTATAGTTATAGAGATCATCAAAGAACATAACCGGGCGAGTCCCAGCCAGCAGGCCGGTTCCTGCTGACGGAAGCAAGTGCGCTCTCTGCGCCCCGATATCATCTTCGATGAAATAGATCTTGAACGAGGGAAAGCCCCGCCGCATCGTTAGGGTCTCATCAGGATTCTGGGCAACAGCCTGCTGTACCAAAGACCTAATAGAATTTCTTGCGAACGAGTGCGATCTATCACCCGATTCGACCTCATCATCAACAGGACCAATACTCAAGCGCGCGGCAGGATCGCGCTCCGCTCCTCCAGGAGGCAGAGCAAATGCTGTGTTTCTAAGCATCTGTCTACGTCTCTCAGAAACGTCTGTGTCTGCAGAGGACCTAATACCCGGACTAAGAGCCATCACTGCATCTACAACACTATCCTCTCTTGACTCTGGCCCTCCCCCAAGAACTCTGTGCTCTCGATCCTCTGCCGCGTGATCAATTTCCATAGAGCCAGGAGCTCCGTCCATAGGATATATGGACTCTTGAAGAGCGCCTGTGTCGGAGAGTGTGTCAGGACCTATTCTAGATCTACCAAGATATGTATCGTTCCATTCCTGCCCGTTGTTCAGTCGGGTAAAAGTATGCTCCATCGCATCGACCCGAGCATCCATCTCTTGGATTAGGTCCGGACCAATCTCGTTAATCATCCCCTCTTCACTATCATTAAAGTAATAGAAGTCAGGTTCTGTATCCAGAACCTCACCCGTGGCCGGGTGCGCTGGAAGCTCTAGATCTGGATAGGTCGGATGAACGGTCCTGGACCTCGACTCTGCCCACCGTTCAGCTATACCAGGGAAAACACTTTCAAAATCAGGATGACCCATATGTTCGTCACCCAGAGCCCGAGCAATATCAATAACAGCACTCTCCAACGACTGAAGGTTGCTTACAATCTGAGATGAGGTGGCCCATCGGTGACGTCGACCATGCATCATCCTTGCTAAGTCACTATCCTCTGAGGCTAGCAGAGTCGGAGGCCAATCATTTATTCTTCCCTGCCTAGGGTGTGAGGTTCTAGTAAGAGACTCCCCCTCGCCGGAAGTCGAGGATGGTGCACGCGAGAAAACATAGTAAAGCCCACGAAGCGGTCCCTGGAAAAAGGTATGAGCTGGCACTGAAAGGTTGTGGGTGAACAAAGCTAGAGCTAGTGCCCTAAGACTCGAGTTCAGCCATTCAAACCCTGGCTGCTCCTGAGCCTCATAAAGAGCTCCGGTATTCTCTCGCTCGATGATTGGCGTTATGATCGGTGCCCGGAGAAGATCATTCTCCATCACCGCCCTAGAGTAATCTTCGGCAAGTCCTTCCCCACCGACCGCCCGACTACTTTCATCCGAAGTCCACCACAACCGCCCCGCCTGGATAACAAATGCCGACTCGGCTCTAATCGTCTCTGCGATGCCTGAGGCGCTAGTTAGATCTGTATCAGGACTAGAACCCCGGAGGGTCCTTACGGCAAGGTCTAGACCTTCTATGATACCTCCGACTGCCCCCCGGGCCAACACTCCTGCGGATGATAATGCTGGAGGACCTACGGGAGCGATAGGAGCAGCGGCAGTGCCAACGACAGTATCTACGACACCTCCAGTTATAGCTCTTACGTACGACTCGTCAAACTGATTTCCATTGACGACTCGAACAGTAATTCTGTTCAGCATAACGCTGAGAATCTCGCTAAGAATCTCGGTTTCATAGTACGCTTCCTGCTGAAAGCCCTCGGTATGATGGCCATCAGAGGTAAAGGAGATTTGCCCAGCAAAACGATTTGTTCCACCTGGCGCGGTGCCTGTCTCCGTATCGAACTCAGAAATAATCCCATCCTCGATACCCGCAAGCTTCAGAAATTCATTCCCTAGGAAGTAAACACGGGCGGCGCCTTTGATCCTTCTAAACTCTCGAGCATTCTTCTCTAGCTCCTCCATCATAGACTGAATGTCAGCGAACTTCTCATCGCCAATTCCTGTCATCTGGAAAGAGAACTCCGTTGGCCCCCTGCCAATAAACTGAGCCGAAGCATAAGTATGCCCGGCCACAGGCATAGGAGCGAAGTTATTGTTGAGGATAATCCTGGCCCCGGTGATCGCAATCTCACTACTCCCCGCAGGGAGGTCAAGAGAGTTCAGCCTTGTAGCATAAACTCCATATTCGCCACAGGTTGGATCTAGGCGAGGGGCCCAAACCCAAGGCCTATCTCCACCTACGTCTGAAGTGCCGGGGGGATCAGGCATATCCTAATCCAACCCTGTGAGCGTGGCTAGTTCTATTTCCATTTCGTCTGCCCAGGCCTCCATCCGGCTTGTAACCTCTGCTTCTGTCAAAAGGGGGCCACTCCTTGCAGCGGCAGCAATAGCTGCTGGACCCGACTCTGTAGATGAAGGGCCTCTCGTAGTAGTGCGATCAGAAGAAACCGTCGCAATCCTAGCACCTCCGCCACCTCCGCCACCCCCAGCACCACCAGCACCACCAGAAATGAAAAGATCAGTTCTATCCCAAGAGTAAGCGCCTATATCTGTAGGCGGTCGGGAGTCACCATCCGGCCCGGCAATCCAGATTTCCCTAGGGCAAGTAAGCCCAAGGTCCTGTGCATAAACGTTACCCACCCGCGTCTGGCCACTGCTACGTTCGTTGCGCGTAAAAACGAGACCATATAGGGTTACTCCTCGTCCTCTAGCTCTCCTGCGCGTTTGACTATGCCAGCGTAGCTGTTCCTCAGCCGAAAGATCCCAAGCCATTGCTGCTCGATCTCCGAAAAGGCTAGTGGCCGCAAAGTTATTCAGCCCAGGAATAGGATTTCCACAACTCCCACGGCAAATGGCGTCCACGGCTGACCTAATATTCTGAGAGACACGATTCCAGTGTTCCTCCTGACCGGCAATAATTCCTCGAATCCTTGCTATGTTCTCTCGACGATCACGCAGGCGGTCAGGGGCAATCGACCGTCTCATAGCTGCTGTTGCAGTACCCAAATGTACCCTATGCCAATAGTACCTTGACTTGAACGTCCCAGAAACTCTATCGCCCATACCTGCATCTATTGATGCTCTAGTTACTCCTGGCGGAAGCATCTCCCCTGTTCGAGGGTGAAACACCGCCCTTTGCCTAGAGGGCCAAGCCCACCGTTCGTTCACTGGCTGAGAAAAGTTCTTGACGCAGCGAGAGATATTTCTTCCGCCTATACCTCTTCCATAGTACGTAGCGAATCGTTGGATCATACACCAAGTCGGATAGACCGGTGCCCACGGTTCCTCATGTTGGGAAGCAACTGCAAGATAAGCTACGTCCGTCGCATTGATGGGGTATCCCGCCGTAGGAAAATTCCTCGGGACAGGATTCCTAGCAAAGAGCCGCCCGAACTCTCTTCCTGCTGGGATTGGTGGTGGCATACTAACCTCTCAAACTATCATCTATCCTAGGCATTATCAATCGTCAGGATCGGGGGGTGCAGGTGGCGCATATTGTTCTCTCCATGACGCCGGCAACATGATATTTCTAACGGCCGCTTGCTCTCGTTCCGGGGCCTCCAGGATAGGGCCACTCAGTGTTACCACTTCTGCCTGTGCAGCGTAGACTCCGCGCTTAGAGCCTGGCGGGGACGAATCTACACCACCGTTAGCAATCTCTCTGGCCCTTAGATAAGGCCTGCTTGCTTCCTCGTCACTCGAGTCAAGCGCCGCAAAAGCCCAGCCCTCTCTAACCATCAGCTCGTTTATATTCTCGCCATTATGGTGAATTACAGAAAGTTCTCTGAGATACTCACCCACACCGAAGAATTCACACGTCACGCTAGCTCCTGCAAGACGTGCTCGAAGAAACTCCGTAGCCCGCTGCCCAAACTGCATTTCAGGTGGGCGGCCAGTGTCCTGACCCTCTGTAAAGACAGAGTCATACTCCGGAAGGAGAAATTCGTTGTAAGTCTCTAGCGTATCGATAAACCTAAGGCGGAGAACCTTTTCTAGGCTCCCCTGGCTAACCGTAAGGGTATCGCCATCCTCGACGCTGACAACGGACCAAACGTTAGGTGCCGCGGCCCCTCTCAAGGAGCTCCAAGGCAGGTTGCGAGCAATGTATCTACTCAATGCCCTATATCCTGCCTGTCGAAGTTCTCTACTAGCGGGGGGCACACTGGGACCTGGATGGACATTGATGCTTGGTGGACTGCCTACTCTGTAGGTCTCGTGCATTCTCCCGGCAAAAGTAGTTGTATCCTCAGACAAAGGAACGTGAGAGTTAATTGCGACAACCCGATCGCCTCCTCCTGCTGTACCGAGAGCCATAATCCTCTCACAGTCAGTAAGAAGAGCGAGCTCCCTGGCTGCCGACAGAGTCGACTCCTTGAATGGAGTCGGCGGAAGAACCACGGCAATGGCTCCGGCGCCGGTAGCCGAGTCTGCCATTGCGCTGATATTATCGAATGTTCTTGAGCTATCGTTTAGCCCTCCCATAATCACTACGCCAGCAACTCGACTCCCGTCTTCCCCTCCCTCTACTTTCATTGCGTCGGTCGCGAGAGCTTCCGTGAGAGCTGACCGCATCTGAGAGGTTCTTGCACCTTGCTTGGCCAGAACATAATAGGTAAATCCTTCCTCTATAGGCAGCGATGACATCCCCGATCGTCCGCCAGTATAGACCCGGGCAGGAGAGATGTCAGTGGGGTTAGAGGCTCCTGTGTAACCAATGGTAATAGAGTCTCCAACCAGCAGAATGATATCCCTATCACCCTCAACCGGTTGAGCAACCGTTTCTGCTCCGCGATCCCGGCTTGGAGTCACTGGATTCCGCCTTTCTATAGGCCGGTCACTTCCCCACCGCGCAGGAACATTGAACCTAGCGAAAGTACGCCACTGCATAAGAAGGCCATCAGACCAGCCATTGATTCTCTGGGGCCGGTCGGTACCTTCGGTTACCCTCTGTATAAAGGGCTGACTGTTAAAGGGATAGACAACCGGGTAGGTAGGAGCAACAAAAGGGTCACCAGGATTAGTACTTTGCGCAACAGGATTTATCCTTACTTCAGGTGGCTGCGCCATCCTGAGTGTCTCAGGGGAGGAAATAGCAGAGATGTCTACGATTGTAGTTCCGGTCTCTTCCACTGCAGGATTTGGCGAAGCAGCGGGAGTACCAGGCTCTGCGGCAGTAGTAGAAGGAGACTCAGCGGCGGCCACAGATCCCCCTGCAGGTAGAGTTCCTCCTGCCGGTCTCCACTCTCTCCTAAACCAAAAGTTCTCGCTGAACGGTTTATAGTTGAACCACCTTAGGAGGAGGGTCGCCGTGACCTGGTTTGGTCGTCCCGCAACAGCATCCATAATGAGCGTCTCTAGGCAGACTGCCATAGAGTCCTCCGGAGTATTCGGAGCCATCATCCTTCGAATATGGGAGTTCTCGATGAAGCAGAAGGGAACCTTCTTCCAAAGACTGATTAGAGGGGCCAACGACTCCTGCAGTTGGTGAAGACCTACAAAAGCCAGATCTATCTCTATGTATGCCTCGCCATTACCGCTCTTCACCGCAATGCTCTCTTTGGTTCTAAGAGGCTTCCAGCGATACGTGATATTGCCTTTCTTGATTCGGATTGCGATCGGCGGGATCCGAAACAGAAGATGTCCAAGAACTAAAGCATCCTTCCCAAACATATCCGTAAGAGCCGTAACCCGAAGTTCTCCACCACGTTGAAGTTCTAGCCTCCTAGGAAGGCGCTCGAGGAGAGGCGCCCCGCGCATAGAGAAGGTAGTGGACTGAGTCTCGGCCACCCCAGTACTGTGAATAAGATCCTCAGCAGGAGCATCCATACTCTGCCGACGAGTACTCTCCACATCCTCCCTGTGTTCGGCCAGAACCTCATCTACAGGAGTTGGGGCTTCTGATATAGGTTCTGCAGGAGATGGCGGAGGATCCGGCAGCGTCGTCTCAGGCTCGGCAGGAGGGGTAGGAGGCACCGGCCCGGCAGTATCTATATCCGCAAAGTCTGTCTCCAACTGGTCTAGGATAAAATCGTCACCCATCAGTCGTATCTCTCTGTCTGAGCCTTACGAATATACTCAGGCGTAATTGCTCCCCTATTGTCCCTTAGAGTAGCATAACCACCCATCTCAGAATTGAAGTTGGCAAGGCCCCTCATGCCCGCCGAGCTATAATCCCCGGATCCATGCATCATATACCCACCAGGCATAGATCCGCCACCAGACGTAACGATCCTATTTGTTATAGCATTTGGAGGCTGAATGGACGGAGATCCGCCCGCAGCAAGGCTAGTGGCTGCTTGGGCATGATCCCTCTGAGGCATAGAAAGGCTCCCGCCCGATGCGATTGCTCCGATCCCAGCTGCCGCCGCAATTCCCATCGCGGGATACTTCCAATGTTTCTTGAAAGCCTTGAGAGCAACACTTCCAACCCTCTTACCCGCTTCCATAACTGCTTTAGCCTTTGGAATGGCAGATCCAGGACCCAGCCTCATCTCTCGCATCAACGCCGAAGTTAGATCTCCAACCCCGCCTTCAGAAGACCTAATCGCTCTCATAAACTGGTTCTGAGTGATCCCCTCCCAGACTTTTCCTCTAGATGCTTGTGACGCTTGCCTAACAACCCTTCTAAAGGCTCCCAGCTCTCCACTCTTTTCGGATGCCTCGAGCCAGCCGCTCATCTTCTGAACAAACTCGTCTCGGCTATATTTGATGGAGTCGGCTTCTATAACGCCCTTATCAAGGAGAAGGTCCCACGCCTCCTTCATCGCGTCACTAACCTTAACTCCCTCATTCCTCACAAACTCGCCCAGAAGGTTCTTGACCTTGCCGACATGAAGCCCATGCTTAGAAGAGATCGGGCCCTCCTCCAGCTCTGCAAGCAAATAAGAGGCCACCGTAAATTCTCGTCCTGTAGCGTTGAATGCAGCAGCTGCTCGCATCTCGCCGACAAGGTTAGAGATAACGCCGGTCTCCATCTTCACTCCAACCAAGCGTTGCAGACCAGTTATATAGCTTTTCGCGGCAGGGGTTGTATCGGCCGCGGACTTCACCGCCCTCATAATATCCGCCTGGATAGCAACGCCCTCAACAAACTGCTTCTTATACCTAGAGCTATTTAGCAGGGTATCTTGAGCGGCCTTCACCTTCTCGTCAGCAATGATTCCCAACTGCACGTGATCAAAGTCATAATCCAACTTCATTCCGGCAGCGCCAGAAACGTCGAGGGTTCTTCCTCCATGCTGAAGAGTAGTTTTGCTAAAGAGAGCCCCCTCTCCCTCGCCCTCTGCAAGCTGGAAGAAGGCAGGAAGAAGACTCTGCGGACGATGTGTCGGATGCCTCCAGACAAACCCTGTAACCTTCTGGCCCTTTCTGAAGGCCTTCTGTTGCTCAAGAAGAAAGCTCTTCTCCTCCTTCGTGGCATGATGGAAGAGGTCCCTAAACATCCTCTCGCCAGTTTCTCTGGTAACGCCTACGGTGAAAGTCTGCTTGCCACTAGCAATAAAATCGTCGATGTTTTCAAAATGCCGAGCCAGTGTATCCTTCGCTGCGCCGGGCACCCACGTCCGCGCAACCGGCCCCGCAGTACCAATGACCTTTCCGCTAAGTGTCTGAGCCGAAGCCCATTCCTTATGAACTTGTTCCATAAGGTGTTGCTTGGCCTTAGTTAGCTGTACTTCTGCGCCGCCGTCCCGAATCTGTCTCTGAGCACGAATATAACCAGAGTAGGCCTTCCTAAGACTCTCGTCCTCAACCTCCCCTATCTCGGTTATAGTTTGTCCCATCCCTTTCGCCGAAGGTCCTGGCACGTAGAGTTCCTGGTCATCATAATCTAGGAGGAATCCTCGTTCTCCCAAAGTCTCCTGGGCTTCGCGAAGACTAGAGATCTTTTCTATACCTTCTGGTACGTCGAAATCCTTTCCGACGACAGAGAAAGCGGCCCTTCTCATTTCCGCAAAATTCTGCTTCGGGATAGTCCTTCTAGCAATTTCCTCAACAAGAAGATCCCCGGCTTCTCCCCAGTTTTGAGCTTTGACTTCCATCAAAGCGCGATAGTCCATTCCGGCCCGACCATAGCGATGATCGAAAGATGCATACCCACCAAAGTGCATCGTAGGCATAGCTAGAACGCCCTTTGCTCCTGCAAGGGCGGTGAGATCCTCTCCCGCCATACCGACGTCTTTGAGAAGCTTCCTTGCCTGAGCAGGCCCTACGCCAGACACCAAAGTCTTATAGAAGAGACCGCCGACAAGGCCAAGATCTCCAGCATCAAGGCCCCAATTCTTTGCCTGACGCAACATTTCTAGACCTGTCCCGAAATGTTCTTGTCCTTTCTGAAAGATCTTGCTCCTAACAAGGCTCTTGCCCAACTCTATCCCGGCGTCCCTGCGATTGCCGAGAGACTTCATACGACTCTTTTCGTCATAGACAAACCTGTGCATACTTGAGGATGTCTCCTTCCCCAATTCAGCAAGAGACTTATCCCCCACGGCCCTTCTGGCAGTCAACCAAGATGCTTCTGCCATCTGCTTATGAACCTCAGCAGGATTCTCCTTCAGCAAAGCGGCTGCTCCAGCCACCTCTATGTCATCGACATACCTACCTGCCGCTGAGCCTGGCAGTACTGCATGCTCATGTATAAGCTCTTGAGCCATTCCTCCTCTAGCACGATGAACCTGTGCCTTCATACTGTAAATCTTAGACTGATCCTGCAGGGGTAGAACCGTTTCAACCTCTAGCTTCACGATGTCACCGTGCTGCTTAGCCGACATAATCTTCTGCTCTACCCTCCCACGCTCACCTTTGGCAAAAATGGACTCACCAGTACGATAATCAACACCAATGAAATCGCCCTCGCCTAGTACCTGACCCGTCCGGCCGAACCCCTCGCCCGCAGCAACTTCGAGCGATGTGGTAGTCTTTGTCTCCATCATCTTAGACATCCGCCTGGCCATTACTATCTCTTCTTCCCCATAGGTTTTAGCATCGCTAAGAGATAGGTATCCGACGGCGGAGGGCATTTGATGCATTTCCCCTGCAACGCCCGCGGCCCCACGGGCTGCTTCGGTAGCAGTAATTGGGACACCCCTCCTAAGGATTCCTCCAATCGGACTCGCGGCAGCGGCCTTAGCTGCCTCGCTGGTCAGGCTAAATGGTCTAAACCGACTAAGATATCTTCGCTCCATAGGGAAATCACCACCGAAAATATCCCAGCGCTTAGCATAGTCATAGAGTGAAACCCTATAGCTCTTGGTCATAGGGTCCGCACCTGCAAGCGGTCCAAAATCATAGCCCTTGGCAAGATGACGTTTATCACCAACAAGCTTTCCGAAAAACTCTGTTAGCCCTTCCATCGAGGCTTTCTGGCCCTTGATAATGCCCATCTCTGCCATGAGCCTCTCGACCGGAACAACAGACGAGCCATGGAGCATAGCCTGTTTCATATCTCCTTGACCGCCTTGGACGCGGTGGAAAAGAGACCCCATCATCGTGTTCCACTCGTTAGTAAGATCCATCACGGCCTTGCGGTCACCCTGCAGCTTATGCAACTTCTGGGCAAGGCCTTCCGTAACCCCATACTCCTTACTACCGAAGAGCATGATATCGATGCCCTTATTGAAATCTACAATGTCATAGCGAGTTCCGTTGTTCACAGGAATGGCGAAGTGTGGCACGGACGCAAATCCCATCCCTCTATGATCCGCGGCCACAAAGTTCATACCTCTCTTGACCATAGCCTCCGGAACAGTCGGAACGCTTAGGAAGGTTTTACTTCCCTTCCCTCCAACCTGAAACTCCACAAAAGGCAGCTCTGTGCCTCCCTGTATACCTGGAAGGTTGAAGCGAAATGCCCCGCGCTGCGTCTGGAAACTCCTTGGACGCTCAGCCGCGCGTACACCAGCACGAACCCCGCCGCCCAAGATACGCTGGAGTGCAGTCTCCCTCTGAAACCCTCTCTTCGTAACCATTCCAAGCATGCTTGATACATCAACCTGCTCAGCTCCACTACCGAAAGCCTCGCTCCAAAAGGCTCCGCCCTTTTGGAAAGCGGATCTATCATATGGCGGTCGAACTCCCTTAGCTGCGCCCAGTTCCTGGCCAGCCACGCCTGTAGATAGCTCCCTGATGAGCTCAGAGACATCCTTGCTTCTTCTTCCTTTTACCGTTCCTCCAACCATCTCACGAAGAGCCCGATAAATGCCCTCGAACCCACCCGTCTGATGGCCATACTTCAGAAGGGTCCCGCGAGCGTTCTTCCACGAGCGTCCACTCTTCACAAGATCCTGCACGATCCTGGTTCTGGTTACGTCATCGACCACGCCAGCCTTATAGAGAGCTCGCTGGTAGGTCCTGCCGAGCATCTCATTCCAACCTGCAGGAGTCATCACATCGTCAGCGACGTTGAAGGCTTCTTGAAGGAGAGTCTCCTGAAACTCAATAGGGGTATGAGCCATCGAAGTAATAGTGCGACCGGTAGATACCGCTGCCTTAGAGGTCTTGACCAGGCGGTCAATAGTCCCACCATAATCTTGATACCCTCTGTACCCGGCGTAGCCAACTCCGGCAAGGACGGCAGCTCCACCCGCCAACCGGGCAGCTTTATCTCCTGAGTCTTCCCCGAAAGCCATAGAATTACACTAGCACGGGGTCTTAGAATTGCATAATACTAGGATCACGCATATATCGATCGAGACGATCGTACCCCGGAACGTCAATATTGAATCTTCTGTGCCCGCTACCAGTTGCGCTAACGGAAGGGGGTCTAGATCCCTGTCGCATCATCACCCTGTTGAATCTTCTCCTGATTGCGGTCGAAGATAGAACTTCTCCCCCATCTTCTTCGAAAGATGCTGAGATAGGAGTAGTCCAAGGCCTTCTCTCGGCCCTTCTAACGTCAGAATCCCACAGCCCAAACCCAGAGAGATCCATGTCCCGATCCATGATCGTCTTGACCTTATAATCCTCGACATCAGCATTAGGATCCCACCCAACCCACGCCGGACCTGGGACAGGCATCTCCTCCATTGCCTGCTGGGTGTCTGCCCTCCTGTTTAGCTCTCCCTGAGGGTCTCTAATCGCGTCAAAACGGGTCCCAGACTGGAGATCGATCCTATTCCCTATTCCTGCCTCCACCCGCATTTGCGAGGCTTCTGAGGCTCTTCTAGCCCACTGAGCGTGCAGAATCTCCCCCATCTGTGGGGAGACAATCCGAGAGATCTCTCTCCTCTCGGCCGCCGTAGGAGTTTCTACAAACTCCTTGAAGTATGCCCTCTCCTTAGCAGGAAGAGCTAGCCGAGCACTCATCGGCGAAAACTTATCAACGCCAGTCATTGTCCTTGCGGCTCTGCTGGCATACCGAGCAGCAAGATCACCTTCTCCTTTGGCCCTGTAGGTTGACTCAGCCCTCTTCCATTTCATATACTCCAGGCGGTCGAAATACTCCTCGACCATATATCTTTCCCGGACCTCGCGGGGTAGACCCTTCCATCCAGCCCAAAAGGCCGTTGTACTAAACCCCGGGGCCAAGAAGTGGGCTATCGGCTTCTGCCATAGGGCAACATTCCTGCCATAAACCTCACTACGTTGATATTCCTCAAGGGCTGTTCTCTGATGAACAAACTTTGATACCGGAGCGAGAGGGCTAAAGCTTTCAAGCGGGGTCTCTGCACCGTGAGCAAGGTTCTCCCAGAAGCGGCCAAAGCTCCTCTGGACTCCTGACGTAGCCATCATCGGATCTAAAGCTTCTCCAGCAGCCATAGATTCCGCTAGTCCCTCTTCAACAAGAGCTCGGTTTAGGTTTTGCCCACCAACCGAGGCGATTGCCTTAACCTCAGGCATCCCGCTCGGGCCGCGCTCCATTAGAGCAGATGGATCCCTATGAACGTAAACGTCTATCTCTGCCCCCGGATAAATATGTTCCCTAAGGTAATCAGAGATCTGACCTCTCTTGCGATTTGCTACCTCCATCGCCCTCTCGGCTGTTAGAGAAGCCTCCTCTCGCATCGCAATATTGGCTAGGGAGGCTCTTGAGGTATCTATCCCTGCAAGAGAAATAGGGGCAGAGCCAAATGTGTCGGTAAGGTAAACTCCGGGTTCTACCTCACTGGTAATCCCAACGCGAACCTTTTCTATAGCCTCGGAATCATACCTATACTGCTGAAACTCCTTTGCTCTCTTGGTCTGGGTAACTTGATTTCTAACCCTCTGAATATCCAGAAGCTGGTCGGTGGTAAGTCTTCCCTCCGACTGCATCTGGCTCATAAGTTTGTTGTACTCTCCATACTCCTTTGACCAAGGGGCCAGATCAGCCAGAACCTTAAATCGCCAATGGGCTGGATACTCCTCAGGAGCAACGCCCTTGAGCTCAGGATTCAAGGCGGCTAGTCCCGCGCCGGGAAGCCTAGCCCAGGGCTCCTTTATCTTGGAATAAACCTCAGCACTAGAGAAATCAAGGAAGTAGCCGCTATCCGCCCCCGGCAGCCAAGAAGGTAGGTCGGACGGCAAAGGATTTCGATACTCTACGTCAGTTCTACGGTGAGGGATATACCTACGAATACCCTCAGAGAGAAGGGCCATGCCGCCCATCTCTGACGACCACCAGGCAGGTTCTATACCTGAGACTATCGACGGTGTCGCATACTGATCCTCAGGGAAGAAAGACTCATTCCCAGTTATCCTCTCCTTGATAGACTGGAAGGCAAATCCAGGGAGTCCTGCAAGCTCAGTTAGGCGATAAGCTTGCTCGCCAATCGTACCCTTAACCCCCGTCCTCATAATGGGCTCCGGACGAGGTAGCTCCGCCCATCCTTCAGGAGCTGGCTCCTCCCTCTCCGGAATCCACTCCTCTTTCCCTAGGAGCCTAGCGGGCTTAATCGCCCGTCCGATGGTTGCAGCAAGAACAGGACCGATAACTGGGAAGTCCTCGAAAGGAGTCTTAGAAACAGGAAACTTATATCCCTGCTCCCACATAAGCTTTTCACGCTCGTACGGACTAGCGAGAAAACGTAGAGGATGGAGAAGTGGATCAGTCTTCCAATAGGCCTTCTCAGATCCGTACAAGGCAGCCTCGTGAGCGCCAGATCGAAGCATAGCGACCCTATGCGGCCTAAAGTATGGGCGGCCTCCTTCATAGGGAGTTCTACCTAACTCCCACCAGCGTCCTGCCTTTATAGGAACTTTCTCCTCACCGGCATAGATCCTCTTCAACTTCTCTGGATCCTCTTTCTCTCGAAGTAGGAATGGCAGGGCAAGGGCTAGGGCGGCGGCTACGCCGCCCTTCTTGCCATAAGCAACCGCAGCAGCGGCTCCTGCTCCAGCCATGAGACCTGCCCCGGCATAGTCTTCGGCTAGAAGGCTACCTCCAGCAGACAGAGCCATAAAGGCCGCCGCGCCGAGGGCTGCATATCTACCTGCGCCTGCAGGCTTAAAGGTTTTTCCTCTGTACCCTCCATGCCAACGAGCCTTGATCTCTGACAAAAACTTGAGGGCGCCAGTCTGCTTAGCCGCCCGTCCGGCATGAAGCTTATGAAGCTTCTCTCGTCTCTTAGAGACGGCTGCTTCCACATACTCATAAACATCCCTCGCCGGCTCTGCAGATATGGGCTGGCCTTTTGGCCTCCCTACCGCACGAGCGAGCTTCAGCCGCTGACCCCATTCCCTTATTCCTCCGAGGAGAAGACCAATGCCAGCCGCAGCAACCAAGGTGGTAGGCTTCGTAAGGCCAGGAAAGAAGTCCTCGGTTCTCCGAGCTCCCTCTCCTAGACCTGTAGTCTTGGAAACCTGGGCCTGGGTAACCCTACCAGAAGAATAGGCCGCTGCAGCGCCAGACATCGGCCCTAGGCCGAACATGCCAAGAGCCGCGCCAGCGACTGCGCCTACAGCTGCATACCTCTTGGGCATGCCGGCTTTTAGCCCAAAAGCAAGACCAGCCGCGGCACCCACCGCCGCACCAGCGGGAACTCCGCCAATAGGACCATACTCTCTAGCAAGATAATCGGCATACTTTAGGCCGTGGTAAGCACCAAGGATTACCGCGCCCTTTCCAGCATACCGGCCCAGCATCTGCAAGCCTGTGCCAGGCTTCACCCCAAGCTTGATTCGTCCTAGGAGTGGTACTCGCTTAGCCGCCTCCTCCATTACCTCCAGGTCGAAGGGAGACTGGAGAAGAAGGTTCATTCTCCCCATTGCAGAAGAGAAGAGGGAGTAGCCAAACTGGCCGGCTAGCTTAAGGGGCGATCCCCCGCCCGCGCCGATTGGCATCCAGGCAGGACGAAGGTCATCGCCTACCTCAGAAAGCCCCCTAAAGAACTCAGATTTCTTTGAGCCGAGAACGCGGGCAAAGTACTCAAGGATTCCACCGGTACGACGAGGTCCAGTAGAAAGAGCGCCAATATTATCAGCCAGGGTAGGACCGCCACCAGCAATCCTAAGTGTACCTAGGGTATTACCAGTCTTCTCCCACTCAATACCCTTGCCAAAAGCGCCAAGTTGTTCGAGTTCTCCAACCCTCTTGCCGGTAACTCTAGAGAGATAATCTCGCCAACCCGCCGCTTTGAAAAGCTCAGCATGTTCTTCTGGGCGTAGAGAGAAAACTCGTGGCGCCGCTAGGGGAGATATGATCTCCGTTGGCCGGAAGGTTGCCCCAATTCCCATAGGAAGGGCGCCTTCCATCCTCCGGAAAAACTTGTAGTAGTGGCTCCAGACTCTTTCGCCACTTCTTGTTCTGGCAAAACCAGCAGCTATAGCTGCCGCTGGCAAGCCTACCCCAAGGGCTAATCCTGTAAGGTCAGACCGGGGCTCTGCAAGCTCGGTCTCTGCAAATTGCTGGAACTGCTCACGAGTATAAGCCACGATAAGTTTAGAGTACTACGGAAGGGGGGAAGAGGACTACCCAGAATGCTGGCGTTCGTGTATCCTGCGGATTACCTCCTGCTGACGTGCCATCTCATGACTCTCGGCCATCTCAGAGGGTGAGTGGGTTCCCTGTTGTGCCGTTCTGAGAAGATCATCAATTCTCCTTCCATCTGGCGGAGCGTCATCGACTCTCTTTGCTCCCTTATTATCCTCAAAGAGACGATCTGTCAGGGAAGGGGCCTTTTCGGCAGGCTTCAGTACGATCGGTTCCTCAAGACCTAAAATCTTCTCTGCCATAACGAGAAGCCGTAGAATCTCAGGAAAATCGAGATCTTCCACCTCTACGGGAGTATAACCCGGGAATGCCCGACAGATAAGAAGGATAAACTGCTCAAAAGGGTTATTCTCCAGCCCCTTACGCATAACCTCTAGATCAGCGTTGAGCCTTTCCATATCCATCTGGGTCTGAAGCAAATTCCCAGATAGGTTTATCGCCACTTCTACTACGCCAGGTACGAGACCCGCAGGGGTCTGATTCATCCCGTCCACAAGGGAGGGGTCAAGAACAATCTCTCTAAAGATGACGTCCTCAATCTTCCCGCGAGAAGCAAGACCTAGAGCAAGCATCTTAGTAAAAGCGTCGTGCTCCCGCCAGGTTAGCGGGCGGAAAACAACTTGGATCCCCGCAACCTCTGTGCAGAAGACCGTCCGGTGCTCTTTCTTGAGATCGGCAAGCTGGTCGAGCATCGACTAGAGGGCAAAAGTGCCAGCCATAAGGACCTCTGGATTGAAGAAGAGTCCCATTTGCTGGACGATTCCGAAAAGGGTAGGTACAAGCCCGGCGGGAAGAGCTTGCATCTTGTACTCTTCTACGCCCGGCCATACTACAGCAAGAGCCACGATCTTCTCCTGAAAGATCTCGTCTGCTTGTACTCCCGGTTTTACCTCGGCAACTTTGTTTGCCGCATCCTCCATTGCTCTCCACTGGGCCCTTGTAAGCCGTCTCAAAACATAGGTATCAGCCTTACCGTCTGTTCTGGAATATGGAAGAGGAACAACACGAAGATCACTCCCAAACTTTTCCTTGAGGATGCGCTTCTCCTTCTCTGAGGGAAGTATCATCAGCTTCATCGTATCTTCGTCGGGACCCTCGCCAGCAACGGAAGTCCTCTTCACATCAGCGGCGACGGGCCCTGAAGCTTCCTGGGGAGCTTCTGGTAGCGGAGGGATCTCCGGCTTTACTTCAGACTCTGGAGCAGGCGGACCAGCAGCAAGAGCCGCCTGGAGTCCCTCTGTATCCATCGCCATTTCCATCGGGATCTCCCGCCCATCGGCAATTTGGTTACCACTCATATATTTTTGTAACTCCTTGAGAACAATATAGCACAGGGTCTACAGAAACCAACCTTTATCACATAACGTTCCTTGCGACAAAGTCATACCGCACGAAAACCGGCTCACCGGTGGCTTCAATGCCGCCAAACTCAGTGTTAGTGATGACGGTATCAATGATTCTATGTACGCTATGATTCGTTCCTTCTGTATTTATATCTCCGAAAGTAACCAGAAGATCGAACGGAGGAAACTGATCCGCACGACGAAATGCCAGAGCCTGTTCGTCACTTAGCTGACCGCCGCCGTGATTACCGGACATCGCACGCCCGCGGCCGGAGGACTCTCTGTTTCCACCATACCAAACGGCATCCTCAAATATCTCCGCTCTATCCTCAAACTCCGTGTCAGATAGCCCAGCCATATCAACCGCATAACGCGCCAACTGTGCCTGGACTTCGGCATCATCTGCCAGCGCCGCATCCATTGCTACAAGCCTCTCAATGTCAGCTCTCTGTGCGAGCCCCGCTTGGGGGCCATCACCCGTGGTGGTCCCTCCAAAAGCCGCAGAGCTTTCAGCAAGGCTAGACGAAAACTCCGCGCCGGACTGAGGGACTATTGCAGGAGAAGCATGCGTCGGAATTCCAGTGTGTCTAGCAGAGAGGTATCGGAGGATAATCGGGATATAACCAGCCTCCTTGAAGCTAACCCAGATTGATCCGGTCACGATGACAACACCATCCACAACGGCGTTCCAGTACTGCGAGGCATACCCATAGATAGGCGCACGGTTCTGGGCAACCGCCCACGCAATACGCACACAATCATCTACCCAAACATCTTCGAAGTAGACAAGAACCTGACTACCAGCAAAGAAGTCATACTCATAGTTTGTGTTGCCTAGTCCTCTTGGAAATTCAATTGGCATGATGACCTACAAGAAAGGATTGTTCCTGCCATTCATTCTGTTAAGAAGATCTGCCCTTACTAGACTTGATCCGCTTACAGACTGACCTACCCCATGAGTTCTGGTAAAGGGCCTATTACCAACACTCCTGATTGGGTCATAGTCCCTCGCAACATACTGTGCGGTACCCTCGAGAAACAGATCCTCAATGGACATAGTCATGCCCTCATTTACAAACTCAACGCCGAGGATCGCCATCCAGGACAGGTTCCCATACTCGTTCGCAAAGACAATGGAGATATCAAGCGGAGGAAGCTGATCCGTAATGAAGGTTGTCCAACTAAAACTATCGAAGTCTCCAACGCCCGTAGACCTAAACCCGGCCCCGCCCGCGGTGCCGAAAAACTCATCAAAGATATGCCGATGGAAAGTTGTGAAAACTAAAGAGCCAGAGATAGTCCTTGGACCACGGGTAAACGACCTAGGATACACGCTACCCAATGTCCTTACTGGATACTTCTCCCTATGGGTCGAAATAGAGAGAGTTTGAACCTCGGCCAAAACCTTTGTTACATTTGAAGGTCTGTCTCCCTCCTCGTCTCTCAAAGCTTCGATCGCACGAGCGGTTATGGCAATAGAGTTCTCTAGCTCTGACCGTCTCGAGCTAACCGCGGCATTTACCATGGTCGTAGTCTCGGTAATCAAAGCGTGCAGCTCCTCGATCTGCGCAATAAGAGCCTCCTCCTCAGGAGTTCCTTCTGCAGTCTCAAGAAGGAGGGTCTCTGCTTCTGCAAGTTCTTCGCGGGATGCGTCCAGAATGATACCGAGCTGTTGCACTCTACCTTCAGACGGTTCTCTCTCTAGCTCAGCCTGATAGACGTCAAGTTCTTCCTCTAGTTCTCTTAGACGAGAGCTACCGCCACTGCCGTCAACTTCTGTTGGCATATGAACAACCAGCTTGATGTCGGCTCCAGAGTAGGGATAAGAGCCAAGCAATCCCGGAACGGGAGCGCTATGGATTACCGAGGTAGGTCCGCCTCGCTCTGACTCAGCGGGTAAAGAATCCCTGGCACTAGAAGTATGATGAGTCATACAACCATAATAGCAGGAAGATTATTTAGGTCAAATGAAGAGATTAGGTAGCGCTTGTGCCTCTAAGCTCAGCCTGGTTCGGATTCCTGATCCATCTCCACCAGGAGATATTTCGGCACAGATAGGTATACTGCTTCTCAGAGACAAGATCGTCGATCGAGATTCCCCAACCTTCATTCAGGAACTCAACCCCGAAGATTCCCATTACTGCCAGGTCGCCATACTCATTTGCCGCGGCAAGAGTAATGTCGAACGGAGGGATCTGATCAGCATAGAAGGCGTTCAGAACCATCTGATCACTCTCTACGCTAGTAAGATCGGTCTCCTGCTGATAGGTAGACGGGGCTGCGTCAATCCCGGCACCTAGGGGTGTAGCTGCGGTAACGTTGCCCGTCCCTGCTGCGGCCAGCTGCCACGTCAGACTCTCAGACGTAGAGCTGCCAGCATGCTCAGGGCGGATCTCATCAATGTCACCCTGGAACTTGAGGTCAGCCTGACCCTCTCCCATTGCATATAGGATCGCATCCCTGTCGAACTGGATAAAGATCAAAGAGCCTGCAATACCTCTCTTTCCTCTTGAGAAAGAACGAGGGTTTGGGCTACCCATAGTATAGATTCCGGCCTTCTCTCTAGTTACCTGTACTGAGATAGCCTGAATCTCACCAACGGTCACGTTAGCAAAGACCGCCTTAATGTCACAGCCAGCGAAGGTTGTGTAAGAGGCAGCGTATGCGGATCCTGGTCCTGGCATTTAGAAACTCCCTTTATTACGCCGGCGCAAGAGCAATCGTCAGGGTAACCCTTCTGAGTTCCCAGGCCGGTACGATCGTTAGTCGGATATCCGCTTCACCAGTCACCATCTGCACTGCCGTCTGTCGAATATCGATCACGTACCTCTGAATATACCCGCCCTTGACTAGCCTGTCCAGCCTTGAAGAGATAGCAGTATTCAGAGCCGCCTTCCGGGCAGGGTCAAACGAGTTTCCAATGAAGGGATCACCCGCATCACGGACTGCTCCGCTAACTCTTTTGACGATCCTGATAGTCGTTAGACGCCTAAAGTCGCTCTGTGGCCTTGCGCCTGTCGGCGCATCAGCAATGGTAAGTCCCTTTGGCTTCTCAAAGATAAAGACATAGCCCGCGCCAGCAAGTCTATCTACCAGCCTCGGACCAATGTCCAGGACGCGGTGCACATTTCGGATGACCTTATTGGTCGGCGCCTGCTGCTCATCAAGAGCAGAGACAAACCCCATATAGGTTGGGGCAGCGGTAGTTACGTATCCCCTCCCGGTCCTATCCCAAGCGTTGAAGAGCCTAAGATACGCAGCCACAACAGAAATGTACCGACCCATATCGATAGGCTCACCGTTGTCATCGGAAGCCTCAGTTCCATCGAGGAACTCAGAGTCGGTCTGCATCAGTCCGCCGTAAGCCTG
>Ga0255052_10000597_pt1 | contig 29038 bp, 21 predicted proteins | sample JV7_2_21_MG_FD_188632 | JGI IMG/M metagenome (GOLD analysis project Ga0255052, IMG submission 188632) | Seawater microbial communities from Jervis Inlet, British Columbia, Canada - JV7_2_21 | ecosystem: Environmental > Aquatic > Marine > Inlet | place: Canada: British Columbia | collected...
AGTGCCCATGTCCTTCGGACTCTCGCCGTGTGCGATTTGTGACGTCTCAGAGTCGATAAAGTGAGCGTGCCCACCGAGTTGAGTCATGCCCGCCTCAAATGAGTTGCGCGTGCGCGTGGACTTGTCGAAAAATATGAGGAATGCCGTCTTGTTCGCAAGGTGTAAAGTCGGCACGCCACTCTTGAATTCCTTCTTCAACTGATCCGCCGTGTCGAGCGCGAGATCGATCTCCTCGTCGGACCAGTCCTGCGTCATCAACCAGTCGCGACCCTTCATCCGGTCGGTGATCGGTTTTGCTGAGTTTGTCACTGAAAGTTCTCTCCTTTTGAAAAGGTATCCACGAGCGCCGCGTAAAATGCCGTGCAACGCACGAGGTGTTCGACTTCGGTCTGTTCGTTCGGCGCATGTGCGAAGTGCTCGTGGCCTGGTCCGAAACCAACCGTCGGAATGTCGTGCATGCCAGCCGTGGCGACGCCGTTGGTGCTAAACGTCCAATATCCGACTTCAGGTTCTTCACCGAACGCCTGTTCGTGCGCGGTCATTGCAGCCTGTACCGCCGGCTCGCCTTCGGGCATCTCCCAGGTTGGGTAGTACTTGCGAGTTGGGTAGGTCAGCCCGGTATGACTTGGTACCGCGTAGTCGAGAACTGTCACGGCCGCATCTGCCGCCTTGACCGATGGCAGTGCGAGAATTTCTGCTACCGAGGTCTCTTCGGTCTCCTCGATGGTCAGGCGTCGATCAAGATGTATCGTGCAGCCATCGGCGACGGCGCACAGGCTGGGTGAAGTGGAACGGATTTCGCTGATCGTAACGGTGCCCTTGCCGAGTGGGTCGCGCGGCTCCAGTCGTTCGTTGAGTTTCTCGATGTCGGCGATGATGCCAGCCATCTTGTAGACCGCGTTGTCGCCACGCTCCGGCGCCGACCCATGACAGGAGAGTCCGGACGTATGCACCTCGATCTCCATACGACCGCGATGTCCGCGATAGATTCGTAAACTGGTCGGCTCGGTGATCACGACGAGGTCGGGACGCAGATCGTCTTCATTCACGATGAACTGCCAGCACAGGCCGTCGCAGTCTTCCTCCTGTACGGTCCCGGTGACCCAAAGCGTCACGTTGTCGGGGATTCCTCTTTTCTTCAGGAGTGCGCCCGCATAGACGCTGGACGCTACGCCACCCTTCATGTCGCTGGTGCCGCGTCCGTAAAGAATGCCGTCCTCGATGTCGCCCGAGTGCGGGTCCCGGTCCCAAAGCGACAGGTCGCCGACATCGACCGTATCGACATGGCCGTCCAGCGCGATTACTTTCGGCCCGCTGCCGATTCTTCCCAGCACATTGCCCATCGGATCGATGCGCACCTCGTCATAGCCGAGTTTCAGCATTTCATCATGGATGCGTTTGATCACCGCGCCTTCCTCTGAGCTCAGCGACGGGATGCGGATGATGTCCTGCATGAACTGCACGAGGTCTGCTTCGAGTTCCCGTGCGCCGGCAAGGTAAGTGTCATTCATTGTCTGTCAGTCCAGCTGTTTCGTTAAAGGCATCGATCAATCGATCCCATTCATCCACGACGTCCTGCGAAAACACCTCATTCCAGAAGTCTTCGTCCCATAGTTGTCGTAGTTCGTCGGAGCTACGTCCCTGTTGCTCCACCCATGTAAAGTATTTGAAGTTGTGCAAGGCTTTTTGGCCGGCGTAAGTCAGCTCGCGAAGGTGGTCGGTAGTGATTCCCTGCAAGTAGCGCGCGTAATGTTGGTCGGCCATGCGCGCTGTGTACGGCCCGTGTGCTTCTTCGGCTTCCTGCAGGCGGGATGAGTACAAAGCCATCGAGTCCGTTAACGGTGTGAAGATCACGTCGCGACCATCCATGTCGTAGTAACGCGCCGTCTTGATGCTGGCAACCAGGTTGCACAGGCCCGAAATGCCAATCATGTCGAGGGACCGAAGACTCTCTTCGTCCACGCCCTCGCGTAGCAGGCACGCCCGGCCTTCTTCCGTGTTGAACAGACGCATGAGCTGCATCGTCTGCTCGTCATCAACGGCTGCAACCAGGTTGGTGTTGCGTACGTTGTGAATCCACGGAATGTGTTTGTCACCAATTCCTTCGATACGGTGCTCACCAAATCCAAACTGGAGGAGGGTGGGACATTGCAGAGCTTCTGTGGCTACGACGCGAATTCCGGGATGTTGTGTGCGCAGGTAATCGCCTGCGGCGATTGTTCCGGCGGAGCCCGTAGCACTGACGTACGCAGACAGACGCCGTCCATCGCTGTAGCGATTCTCGAAAACCTCAGCGATGAGCGAGCCGGTCATCTGGTAGTGCCAGATGGCATTGCCGAATTCCTCGAACTGATTGAAGACGACGACTCCATCGCCGCGCTCCTGCCGCAGTTGCCAGCACTTGTCATAGATCTCTTTAACGTTCGATTCCGTGCCGGGCGTAGCAATGATCTCGTCGGTGCCGACTTCCTTGAGCCACTCGAAGCGTTCACGGCTCATCCCTTCAGGCAGGATCGCTACGGCAGGACAGGCCAGAAGTGCACAATCGTAGGCTCCGCCGCGGCAATAGTTGCCGGTAGAGGGCCACACCGCTTTTTGCGTCTCCGGGTCGAAGTTACCGGTGACCAGGCGTGGGACCAGGCATCCGTACGCGGCACCAACCTTGTGAGCACCGGTCGGAAACCAGTTACCCACGATGCCGATGATGGTGGCATCCACGCCCGTTAACGCTCTTGGAAACTCGATCCAGTTACCTTCACCAAATCCGCCGCCGTGCGGGACGGGCTCGTTTTTCCAGGTGATGCGAAACAGGTTAGCGGGATCCATATCCCATAGACCGATGTCCTTGAGTCTTGCTGATATTCCAGCAGGCACCAGGCCCGGATCTTTCTGCTGCGCGAAAGTCGGCAAAATGATGTTGCGCTCGCGTGCGCGCAAGATGGTCTTTTCGAGAACGTCTGCGCGAATGTCCGGTATCAGGCTCATTGTTTGCCTCCAGGGGCGATGGTCGGAATGGGTCTCCGGTCACCCCATGCCAGTTCAACTTCAGTATCGTTCTCACGCATTGCCCGCAGCAGTTCGTCCTGGTCGACAGGCAAGCTGCGCATGCGCACGCCGGTGGCGCGATAGATAGCGTTGGTAATAGCCGCGCTCGTGGGAATGCTCGGCAATTCGCCCACGCCCTTCGCGCCATACGGTCCTGCGGATGTGCGGTGTTCCACGATGTGGTTGGTGATCGCCGGCGTATGGATGATGCTCGGAATCTTGTAGCGCGCCAGAACATCAGTCCAGGGTTTGCCGTCCTCCTGGATGTAATGCTCGGTAAGCGTATAGCCGATGCACATGACGATGCCGCCCTCAATCTGCCCTTGCAGCGTCAGTGGATTGATAGCACGACCGACGTCATGCGCGGCGATGATCTTGCGAACACTCACTTCACCCGTGTTCATGTCTATTTCGCATAAGGCCGCTTGTGCACAGAAACTAAACGCGACGTGCATGTCGCCACCGCTGCCCAGTGGCTTTGTTTCGGGTGCGAGATAGTCGTAACGGGCAACGATACTCGTTCCGGGTTGCGCACCCACTATCTGACGCGCCGCATCTGCCGCGGCGAGGCGTACGGCGTTGCCGCTGACAAAAGTCTGCCGACTCGCAGTGGTCGGGCCGCCATCGGGGCAGTAGTCGGTGTCGCCGAGCAGCACGTTCACGGCACTCGCTTCGATACCCAGTTCTTCGGCTGCGCAGGCCGCGAGTACCACCGGCAAGCCCTGGCCCATTTCTGCGGACGAGATGCGCACTTCGGCCGTTGTTCCTTTTTCAGGATCCAGCCAAACCTCAACTTCGGCGCTGGCCTTGTCAGGCGCGCCACCACCGAGGCCGGTATTCTTGTAGGCAACAGCCAGGCCCCAGGCGAAGCGCAGATTGCCCTCCTCCCAGGTCCAGCGAAAATCATCGCCGCGCAAATCGCGTTCGACGAGGTCGATGCACTCGTTCAGTCCAGCGCTCTCGCGCATTACCTGGCCTGTTGAGGTTATTGAGCCAACGTCCAGTGCATTAATGCGACGAATTTCCACGGCGTCAAGCTGAAGTTTCTCCGCAAGAATGTCCATGTTGCTCTCGACGGCGAAACAACTCTGCGTAACGCCGAATCCGCGGAACGCGCCGCTCGGTGCGTTGTTGGTGTACATGGCGAAGCAATCCACCTTCACATTCGGCACATCGTAGGGCCCGGCAGCGTGGGTACTTGCACGAGTCAGGACTTTTTCGCTCAGGCTGGCATAGGCGCCACCGTCGCCGTAGAGAGTTGCTTCGACGGCAGTCAACTTGCCGTCACGAGTCGCGCCAGTGCGAATGCGAATGACCGTGGCATGCCGCTTGGGATGAACCAGCAGACTTTCCTGGCGCGAGTACAGCATCTTGACCGGGCGCTGAGTTTTCTCTGCGAGTAAAGCGGCGTGAATCTGACCGGTGATGTCTTCCTTGCCACCGAAGCCGCCGCCCATCAGTGTTGCCACGACGCGTACTGAATCCGGTTCGACCGCCAGTGCGGCAGCCACCTGGTCACGGTCCCCATAGGGAATCTGGCTACCGACATAGACCGTGGTCTTGTCGTGCCTGGCAGTTTCGCCTCGTGCCGCTGAAGCCTCACAAGACCCGCCGAAGTTCTCGGGACCGTAACCCGCGGGCACGCTGATCGAGCACTCCGGTTCGAGGAACAAGTGTTCCGTTGCGGGCGTACGATAGGTCTGGTCGACGATCGTGTCGGCAGCGGCGAACCCGGCCGCGATGTCGCCTTTGTTTACTTTGATGTGCTTGAGCAGGTTGCCGTCTGCACGGCCTTCGTGCACGAGCGGTGAGTCAGGCCTTGCGGCTTCAGTCGCGTCACAGACTACGGGCAGTTCTTCGTAGTCGACTTCGATCAGGTCCAGCGCGGCGGCGGCTACTTCCTCGGTGTCGGCCGCGACAATAGCGACTGCATCGCCGACATAACGGACCTTGTCGGCGCACAGTACCGGCCAGTCTTTGATAAACACACCGTGCAGATTGCTGCCAGGGATATCTTCGTGAGTCAGTACAGCGTGGACGCCGGGCAAAGCGCGTGCCGCTGACGTATCGATCGAGAGAATCCGTGCATGGGGAATATTCGCTCGCTTTGTACGCGCATGCAGCATGCCCGGGAACCGGTAGTCATCAGTAAAGCGGGCTTCGCCAGTGATCTTGTCCCTGGCCTGAAGGTTAGGCATGGGTTTGCCGATCGAGTTTCCGGTGGCCGGAGTGGCGGGAAGGAGCGGCGGAACGTCCTGGCCCGATGCCTGCAGGATGGCACGGCTAATGCTCTGGTAGCCGGTGCAACGGCAAAACGTGTCCTTGAGCGCAACGGCAATGTGATCTTCGCTTAGCGTCTCACCAGCTGCTTTTTTCTCGTCGACGAGTGCTTTGGCCGTCATGATCATGCCAGGCGTGCATATTCCGCACTGAACCGCACCATGATCCAGAAACGCCTGTTGCAATGGATGCAGTTCGTCACCCTGTGAGAGGTTTTCGATTGTTTCGATGTGGGCGCCGTTCGCCTTGAATGCCGGATAGACGCAACTAACAACCGGTGTGCTATCAACCAGCACGGTGCAGATTCCGCATTCTGCTTCATTGCAGCCTATCTTTGTTCCGGTCAATTGCAGGTCCTTGCGCAACACTTCGGAGAGGTAACGCGATTCCGGCACGTCCAGATCAACCGGCTTGCCGTTCACGGTCATCTGCAGCCTGCTCATGAACCGGCTCCGCTTGCTCGCTCCGCGGCGCGGGCGAGAATGACGGGCAAGTAGGTTCGCACCATTTGCTCTCGATATTCCTGGCTTGCACGATACTTGCTCGAGCGCAACGAGACGCTGGCGAGTGCTGCGTCCACCGCCTTATCGAATTGTTCGGCAGATGCAGCGCCGCCTACGAGTACTGCCATCGCGGACTCGGCGAGAAACGGCACCGGTCCAACTGGCCCCATGCTGATGCGTGCTTTAGTAATCGTGTTGTCATCGTCCAGCCGCAATCGAACTGCCATCGAGATGATGGGCAGACACAGGCCCTGCGGCCGCATTACGCGGTGATGGGCCGTTCCTTCCCGGGGGCCGGTGGGTTTGAAGCGCAACCGCGTCAAAACTTCCCGGTGACGATCGATAAAGCTCTTGCCCGGTGCGCGAAACGATTCCTGCATCGGTATCCAGCGCGTACTGTCGGCGCCGGCGATTTCGATTTCACCGCCGAGCGCAAGCAGACCGATGGTGCCATCTCCGGCGGGCAGTGCATGGGCGACGTTTCCGGCAAGCGTGCCGACGTTACGAACTTGCGGCCCACCGATGACGCTGCAGCTTTCAGACAAACAGGTTCCGTATTGAATGATGCGGGCATCTTTGACGATTTGACTGTGCGTTACGCCGCAGCCGATTACGATGTAGTCGCCATCCTTGTCAATTGCGTTGAGGCCGTCGATACGCGAGACATCGACCAGCGCTTCCACCGGCCGGTGCAGCCCGCGCCGGATTTCGACGAGCAAGTCGGTCCCGCCACCCACTACCCGAGCCTGGCCATCGTATCGCTGCAACAACTCGACAGCCTCTGCCACAGACTTCGGCGTGTAGTAGTTTTGCCAGCGGTTTGCAGCGGTATTCGTCATCGCAGTTCCGGGCTAATGGATCCGCGACCATAGTGCCGGCGCTCTCTCGGCACAGTGGGCGCGGATGCCTGCTTCGTCCAGATCTTGCAGGTGGCCGCCGTCAACAACCACATGGCCCCTTGCGATCGTCGTCTCGACACGGCTGAAGCCGATGCCGAACATCAGGTGCCCAAAAAGTGTGTCGGCATTCAGTGGCGTAAACGGAACGTAGTCGTGAATCACCACATCGGCCAGTTGTCCTGCTGCCAGCGCGCCGCGCGGTTCCGGAAACAGACGATTACAAATGCGGCTGTTGTTCTTCAGCAGGATTTCGCAGGCCTCGGCGAATGCCAGCGCGGGGTCTCTGTGTTCGGCACGTTGGTGCAGGTACATGGCGCGCGCCTGTGAAATCAGGTGCGAAGAAATTCCATCCGTGCCAACGCCGACTGTCACGCCGTGCTCGAGCATCTTCAGAATCGGCGAGATGCCCAGGCCGTTGTTCATGTTCGACTCGGGGTTGTTGACGAGTATGGAGTCGCTGGAGTGCAACAGGTCCAGCTCCTCAGGTTCGAGACAGGTGCCGTGCACGAAGATTGTCTTGCGCCCCGGAATGCCAAAGTCGGCAAATCGATCCATGACTCTCTGACCGTGGCGCTCCCTGGTCACTCGCACATCGATCTCGTCTTCTGCTGCATGCACGTGGAAGCCGGCATCGAGTGAGTGTGCGATCTCGGTGCAACGCTCCAGTGTTTTGTTACCCAGTGTCATGAGCGCGTGCAATCCGAACATGGCGGTCATCTGTCCATCATCGGACTCGTTGCACTTGCGGATGTAGCGTTCGTTTTCTTCGATGCCTTCTCCATCCTTGTTGCGGTCCGACACTTCGTAGCAAAGACAACCGCTTAGGCCGACATCGCGAAAAGCTCGCTCCACCTGGTCGAGGCTGCCATCGCAGCACGACGGCGAGGCGTGATGATCGATAATCGTTGTACAGCCGGCGCGCGCGGAGTCCATCAGCGCCAGCAGGGCGGAGTAGTAAACGTCCTCGGAATCGAGCGCCGTATCGAGCTTCCACCACAAGTTCCTCAGATTTTCCTCGAAGTTCCGGGCGGGCGGGCCCGGTGGAGTGAAGCCGCGAGCGAAGGTGGAATAGAGATGATGGTGGGCGTTGATCAGGCCCGGCATGACGAGCTTGCCGCTGGCATCGATCGTGCGATCGGCCGAGCAGGAATCCGCGTCCAGGTTGCCGACCGCGACGATTTGCGTGCCGTCAATATAAATACTGCCGTTCTCGACGAAGCGATTGTCGTCATCGAGAGTGGCAAGGTGGCCATTGGTGATCAGCAGCGAAGTCATACTTTGGTCTCTTTTCCCCGAGAATAGACGTCGCAGCCGGTTCAGTCGGTCGTGGTTATTCCTTATATATTGTCGGCAGGTGCGGCATTGATTTTGCGAGGCTTCGCAAAAGGACGAGCATCGAGGCCTGGGGCTCTTCCAGGGCGGGTTTGTCGCCGTTGTAGCCCAAATCGCCGTCAAGCTCGATGTGATGCGTTACTCCCTGCCAGCGCGCGTCCATCGCCCACAGGGCCTCATTCCTGAATACCATGAAGGCATTGTCCTGCTGCGCCTCAAACTCCTCTCGATCGAGGTACAGCCGGGGTTTGTCGCGATATGGCTGCCCGGCCGTGGGGCAGAAAGTGGTGCAATTGCCGCATTCATTGCACAAATCGGCGAGTACGGCGACCTGAAAGTGCTGCTGCACCACAGCATCCTGAGCCGAAAAGTCCGTTTCGTAGGTCAGCAGGGCGAGGTTAGGGCAAACCCCTACGCAAAGGCTGCAGTAGGTATCACAATCCAGGCAGCGGGCGGCTTCTGAGCGCGCCTGTTGCGCATCGTAGGTGAGTACCACCTCCCTGGAATCGTCCCGATCCTCAAGTGCCGTGTGCGGCGCGGGAACTCGCCATTCGCGGTGACTCCGCCGCCGCAGCAAATCCGCTGGATCAAATGAGGTCGTCTCAGTTGGTCCGATGACTGACATTTGGCGCTGCAAAATCGCTTCGGCGATAGCTTTTCCGGCAGCTACGGCCTTGACGATTGAGGCAGGTCCGTCATTGACCACATCGCCACCCGCATAAACTCCGCTCGCAGACGTCTCGAAGCTCACTGGATCGACTTCAATGTAGCCCCTGTCATTAACCGAGATCGGTTCTTCGTCAAAGAAGTCCAGAACGGCATGCTGGCTGATGGCCAGTATCAACGTGTCCAGCGGCACTTGAAAGTCAGAGTCGGGGACCTCGTGAGGTATCTTGCGGCCAGAGGCATCACGATCGCCCTCGTAGGTCATCCGCCGGCACTCCAATGCCTGTAATTTCCCGTCTCTGGTGATCAGGCGCTGCGGTTTGCACAATTCGAGGACTTCGATGCCTTCTTCGAGGAGTTGCGCGACCTCCTCGCGATCGGCAGGCATCTGGTCGATCGTGCGGCGGTAAATCAAACTGACCGGACCGTCAGACTGGCGCTGTGCGACTCGTGCACAGTCCATTGCCGTGTCGCCAGCACCGACGACGCCAACGCGTCCGTTGGAATTCATTTCGTGTCCTTCCCGGGCGCGCCGCAGGAACTGCAGTGCATCGATAACGCCTTCGCAGTCTTCGCCTTCAAGGCCGAGCATCTTGCTGAGTTGGGCGCCGACCATGATCACGATCTTGTCGAATCCATCCTGGCGCAATTGCGACAGACTGAAATCGCGTCCTGCCTTCTTGCCGAAACGGAACTGGACGCCGAGATCTTCCAGCAAGCCGAAGTCACGGTTGAATACAGTCCGCGGCAGCCGGTATTCAGGAACTGCACCGCTGACCATACCGCCGGCGTAAGCATGCTCCTCGAACACCTCGACCCGGGCGCCGGCAGTCGCCAGCTCGGATGCCGCCGCCATGCCACCAGGCCCGGCGCCGATGATTGCGACCTTGCCACCACCAGGTCCAGTTACCGGGACCGATGTCGGAGATGGTTCAGAGTCCGAAATGAAGCGCTTGATGTCACGAATAGCAAGCGGTTCGTCCAGGTGCGTGCGGACACATGTTCGTTCACACAGATGGTCACAGACGCGGCCGAGCACACACGCCAGAGGATTGTCCGTTCGTACGATCCGCAGCGCCTCAGCGGTATTGCCATTACGCACCGCGTTCATGTACTGCGGGACCTTCTGATTTATTGGGCACTCATCGACACAAGGGGCCTTGATACAGTCGAACAGACCGAGTTCGCGTGACGTTTTTGTGTGTGAGGTGTCGAACGTATTCTTGATGTATTGCGGATCGCTGAGTGTGCGGTCCGCGTAGTGATGCAGGTTCAGGAGAGCAGCAGCCTGAATATCCGCAAGGGACTGGTCGGTTCCTGCCGTCTTGAAAATGAACTCATCAATACTGGACGCTTGCGTACGGCTGAACGCGTCGCCCACGGTGTCGAGGTACTGCAGTAAGCGCAGATATCCACCGGTTTTCAGCAGGTCGGAGCACACGGTGATTGTCTTCATGCCCGCTGCAATCAAATCCGGCGCGTTGAAGCAATTGGCTCCCGCCGAGAACGACATGGGCAGATTGCCTTCGAACTCATCCGCCAGACGCAGGGCAAGATTGACAGTGACCGCGTGCAGCGGACGCCCGGAGAGGTACATCATCTTCTCGTCCTCGCTGAACACTGATCGCGAGTTCTCAACCTCGAGGGTGTTTGAGAGTTTCACGCCGAATTCGAGCTCGCACTCCTTCGCGACGGCTTGCAGGTTACGCAGCATCCTCACGGCATCGGCGTACTTAAGATCGTGTTCGAACGCCACGTCGGGTACCACGATGTCGGCGTATTGCAGATCGTCATTCAAAATGCTTCGTACACGCTCCGGGCCGAGCAGGGTCGGGTTACACTTAACGAGCGTGTGCAGTCGCCGCTCCCGTAACAGGTAAGCGCTGATGCTCTCAATCTCGCCTGGCGGGCAGCCATGCATGGTTGACAGAGTTACGTTGTCGGAGAGTTTGTCCGGAATATCAAGATCCCGCACCGGGGGATAGAACCGGGCAACCTGATCGACAAGCGCCTGCTTGTGCCCGGAGCAGTCGGCCATCTGGTCCAGAAACCACTGCATATTCGGGCTCTGGATACCCTTGAGGTCGTAGCCGACGCTGAGATTGAACACGATGCCCGGAGTTTCGCCCGGGAAGCCAAGCTTGTGGTGCAGCGCGTGGATCAATACCCAGGCACGCAGATACTCAGCGAAGGACTGTTCGACTTTCAATTCCTGCGACCACTCGACGTTGTAGCCCTCGTCCTCCATGTCGATGCAGGGTTTGGATACATCCAGTACATCGAGCGTTTGTACTGTCTTCAGCTCGATGTAACGCGCACCGCAGAGCCACGACGCAACAATATTCTGAGCCATCTGAGAGTGTGGGCCTGCGGCGGGGCCAAAAGGAGTTTCGAGTGGATGGCCGTACGCGGTCGTGCGGAATGGATCGTCTACGTACGGCACAAAAAAGTGTCGGCGCGGAATGCCAAAGACCGAATCGCGGGTATCGAGCTCAGAGAATACCCACGCAGCTAACTGGTCTGCAGCAATAGGTTGAAATAACTCAGACATGTGATTTTATTGGACCGTCAACGCCCGATTCGACGCTATAGGCACTTGCCGCAGGGAGGTCGCGCCGGGTGAAAAAATCGAGGAAATTGGCCATTTTTGTTTGCGCCGCCCTTATAATGGCGCCCGCTTCGCCTATCGGGCCGCCACTAATTCTAAAGACAAGAGCATGAGCACAGCAAAAATAATCTATACGAAGACCGACGAAGCACCGGCCCTGGCCACCCACTCGTTGTTGCCGATCGTCAAGGCATTCACGGATGCCGCCGGTATCGCGGTCGAGACCAGGGACATATCACTCGCCGGCCGCATTCTCTCGAGCTTTCCGGAAAGCCTCAACCAGGACCAGCAACACGGCGACGCGCTTGCTGAACTGGGCGAACTGGCGAAAACGCCGGACGCGAACATCATCAAGCTGCCGAACATCAGCGCCTCAATTCCACAGTTGCACGCGGCGATCGCCGAACTGCAGTCGCAGGGCTTTGCTATTCCTGACTATCCGGAGGAGCCGAAGAACGACGCCGAGCGCGAGATCAATGGCCGCTATGCGGCGGTGCTTGGCAGCGCCGTCAACCCGGTGCTACGCGAAGGTAATTCTGACCGCCGCGTTGCCACGGCCGTAAAAGCCTATGCAAGGAATCACCCGCATTCGATGGGCGCATGGAGTTCTGAGTCGAAGTCCGGCGTCGCACATATGGACGACGGTGATTTCTACGCCAGCGAGAAGTCGGCCATCGTCGCGCAGGACGGCAATCTGCAGATTCAGCTCGAAATGAGTGACGGTCAGGTCACCGTATTGCGCGAGCAGGTTGCGGTACTCAGGGATGAAGTCATCGACGCCGCGGTGATGGACTGTGCCGCATTGCGCAAATTTTTCGACAAGGAGATCGATGCTGCAAAAAGTAACGGGGTGCTCTGGTCGTTGCACCTGAAGGCGACCATGATGAAGGTCTCGGACCCGATCATGTTCGGGCACGCGGTGCAGGTCTATTACAAAGAAGTATTCGACAAGCACGGTGCGCTTTTCGATGAACTGGGAATCGATGCCAACAATGGCATTGGCGATGTCTACGCGAAGATCGGTGATCTGACTGAAACACAACAAATCGAAATCAAAGCAGACATCGATGCCGTGTATGTTGGTCGGCCACCAATGGCAATGGTCGATTCGGACAAGGGCATTACCAATCTGCACGTACCGAGTAACGTGATTATCGACGCATCGATGCCGGCCGCGGTTCGTACTTCGGGCCAGATGTGGGGGCCAGACGGCAAGTTGCATGACACGAGCTACCTGATTCCCGATCGTTGTTATGCCGGTATCTACCAGGAAGTCTTCAGCTTCTGCAGGCAGCACGGTGCCTTCGATGTCACGACAATGGGTAACGTCTGCAATGTCGGCTTGATGGCGCAGAAGGCCGAAGAATACGGCTCGCATGACAAGACCTTCGAGATCCCGGCCGAGGGTGTTGTAAAAGTCGTCAGTGAGGCCGGCGACATTTTGCTTGAGCATGCTGTACAGCAGGGCGATATCTGGCGCATGTGCCAGACAAAGGACCTGCCCATTCGCGACTGGGTAAAACTGGCGGTTAGCCGCGCGAGACAAACCGGGACGACCACTATCTTCTGGCTCGACGAAAATCGGGCGCACGATCGCAACCTGATCGAACTTGCGAACCGATATCTTGCAGATCACGACACCAGTGGCCTGGATATTCAGATTCTCTCGCCCGTTGACGCCATGCGTAGATCGCTGCAGCGTGCCAAGAATGGTGAGGATACGATTTCGGTTACGGGCAATGTGCTGCGTGACTACCTGACGGACTTGTTTCCGATTCTCGAACTGGGAACCAGCGCCAAGATGTTGTCGATTGTACCGCTGCTTGCGGGCGGCGGCCTGTACGAAACGGGCGCCGGCGGATCGGCGCCGAAGCACGTGCAGCAATTTCTTGCAGAAGGGCACCTGCGTTGGGATTCACTTGGTGAATTCCTCGCACTCGCCGTTTCCATCGAGGAACTGGCGGAGAAGACCGGTAATGCGAGAGCGACGATTGTTGGCAACACGCTCAACGAAGCGAATAGCCGCTACCTGGAGGAAAATAAGTCGCCGTCACGCAAGGTCAAAGAACTCGACAATCGCGGCAGCCATTATTACCTGGCCTTGTACTGGGCTCAGGCTATGTCCGAGCAGAGTGGCGACGCGGAGCTTGCAGAGAAATTTGCAGCCGTGGCAAAAGCGCTGGCCGAGGATGAGGCGGCGATCATTGCAGAACTCGAAGCGGCCCAGGGGCAGGCGGTCGACGTCGGCGGCTACTACAATCCTGACGACGTTCTTGCTGTAAAAGCGATGCGGCCCAGCACAACGCTGAATGGGATTATCGACGGTATCTAAGTGTCGTCACGGCTGGGCCTGCGTAGCTGAAAACCTGTCTGCCCAGTAGTCGAGCTTCATATCACGCAGTAATTGACGATAGCGCGGGTTGGCGTTAGTCCCGGGATTTTTCGAGAGTACGCCGTTGTATGGTGCATCAGGGTCGTAATTGCGATACGCGAGCTCGTACCAATCAACGGCTGTTTCAATGTCGCCGCCCTGCTCAAAAAGAAAACCGATATTCGTTGCGGGCACATATCGTGATTTTGCTTTTTCAACCAGGTGTTCGGCGAGCGCCAGGGCGGCCACTTCGAAATTGCTGCCGTCATAAACCGTTTCAAGAAGTTCTGCGCTCTTGGCATCACCGCGCATGTAGCGAAAGGTGTTGGCGATGGCAGCAATACTCTCATCGTAATTTCCCAGCCAGTAGTTTCCTTGCGCTATCGATGCATAGAGGAAGGCGAAGCCCGGCGCCACGGTCATGGCTTCTTCGGCGACGTCAATTGCTTTCTGGAATTCGTCGACCATGATGAGTTGTATGGCGTGGATTCCCTGCACGAATGGATTTAGCGGGTCGAGCTGCAGTGCAATGCGCATGTGCTCGCTACTCTCGTCGAGGCGCCCGACGATACCCAGGTAATGAGAATAGAACATGTGCGCTTCGGCGTAGCTCGGATTTAGCTCAATCGCTCTCTCGAACGCGAGTCCGGCAGCCTCCCAGTCAAAATGTTGCCACGTCATGTTTCCTGCAAGCGCCATGTAGGCCTGCGGCAATAGTGGGTCCAGCTCAATGGCCTTGCGATTGCCTGCCAGGCATTGATCGCGCGCCTCCGCCGGAGTAATTAAGCCGTTCTGTGCCCTGAAGGCACACAATTTCGACAAGCCCCAGTGACCCAGAGCAAAATCGGGATCCAGGTCCACGGCTTGCTGGAAGTAGCGAGCAGCGAGTTCTATGTCCTGTGGCGTATACCGCTCCACATGAAACTCGCCCTTCAGGAATGCCTCGTAGGCCTCTGCATTGACACCGGCGGCGCTGTCAAATTGAGATTGCTCGTCGGCCGACAAGGTCACACGAATCTGCGCGGCAATGGCCTGGGTGATTCTGGCTTGCAGAAACATGATGTCGCGAATCTCGTCTTCGAAAGTAGCCGACCAGAGGTGTCGGTCAGCGTTGGCGTCGAGTAGCTGAATCGACACACGAACCTTGTTTTCAAACCGATAGATCGAGCCCTCGATGATCCTGGCGACACGAAGCTGTGCACCGATATCCGGAAGCGAAATATCGGCATTCCTGAATCGCAGTGTCGAGGTCTTGGAAGTGACGCGCAGTGCGCGTACCCGGGACAGGCTGGCTATCAGGCCGGCATGAATGCCGGAGTCGAAGTATTGCTGCTCCGGGTCACCCGACACATTGTCGAGCGGCAAGACGGCGATCGATAGCGGGTTGATGCCTGCGAGACCAAAATCGGGATCGCTGTCAATGCGCAGCATCAGCTGCCAGGCAATCGCGATGGCAACGACCGATAATGCAGAAAGAATGACGTAGTCAGTCCGGCGCAATGACGAATCAAATGACGCACCAGGGACAAGCACGGGCGTACGCGCCAGGCCATCGGCGGATAGCTCGAAGAACCACGCAAAGACCATGGCAAGCGGAAACAGCAGCAGAGCAGCCATCCAGACATAGCGCAAAGCGCTCTCCGCGACGTTGACTGCCGGAAAAATCAGGCTCGCGACCTGCACTGCAACCCACGCCGCGACAATGTATATTCCGGCGGCCCGAAAGACACGTCTGCGTCGAAGTTCCGAAATGAAATTCTGAAGATGCATGGTTACCGCAAGTCGAGTTCGCCCATGTAGGGTAATGCTCGAATCGCTTCAAGCTGCGTGATCATGTCACTCTCGAGCCGTGCAGTAATCTGCTGAAATACTGGCTCGTCTCTTAGCGAAGCCAGGGTCTCATTACTCAATTCCGACCGCCAGTGAGATTTCCAGCCACTGTCGATAGCCTGTTGCAACGCGGCCAGGGCAGCTTGCTTTTGCCCATCCAGAGCAAGTAGTTCAACATCGACGATGTTAATCAAAGAGCCATGCACGCCCGCTGGCTGTGTTCGCCGCACCCAGCCAAGCCCGGCGTCGATGAGCAGATCTGCGGCGGCTGGCTTCCCGGCGTGCTGCAGCAGAAGCGCGAGGTCACCTGCGGCGTTGATGTTGTTAACCGATATTTCCGGTACATCCAGAAATAACTCAGGATGGCGAGCCAGGTACCAGGATCGCGCCTCCCCGAAATCGCCACTTCGCAACGCGTCGTCACGAACGAGCTTCAAAAATATTTGGTTCGATTGCCAGCGATCATCCAGGTTCGCCTCGAGGGCGCTACGCGCTATTGCCACTGCAGCATCGAATTGACCTCGACCCTCAAGTACGCTGGCATAGCATCTGAGTACGGCGGGCTCATCCGGGCCCATCTCAAGTGCTCGGTCCAGGTATCGATCGACCCACTCATTTGCGCCAACATAGTAGGAGTACAACCCGAGGTGGGCCCACAGCTCGAAATCCGCAGGATCCGACTCCATGGATTTGATGTACCACGGCCACATCAGGTCATACCGGCCCATCCAATGGTAAGCCTGGAGCCTGGCAACATAGCCATGCACGCTTGACGGGTCGATCTCCAGTATTTGATTGGCACGGACAATAAATTGCTCAGGCTGCCCGGAATACATTTCAGCCTTGCCGAGTTCAAAGAGTGTATCCACAGATAAGGGATCATCTTCGACAGCCCGTTTGAGAACAGGAATAGCATCCTGCGGGCGCCCCGTTTGCCGAAGATAATTTCCGTACGAATACAGGCTTCGTGAATCACGGGGTCCGAGTTCCAGCGCGGTCTTAAATGACGCCTCGGCGGCATCGACATCTCCGGATTGCCAGCGCAATGCGGCCAATTCTGCGTGGGCGCCCGGGAGCTTGTCATTGATCGCCAATGCGCGTGCGATAGGTGCTGCGGCCATAGCCTCATATTCTTGCCGGCCGATCAGTCCGGTCTGATACATCCTGCTATAAGAGTATGCAATTGCGACCCATGCCTCGGCGTAATTCGGATCGAGAGCGGTCGCCTCGGCGAGATAAAGCACCGCTTGCTGATACGATTCAAAATTGGCGCGCTCGATGAGCTGCCTGCCGAGCATGTAGCGCTGCAGCGCCTCGGTATTGGACGTCGGAACAGCATTTAACAGAGTATCGTCATGCGCGGACAGCTGTACGTTCAACTCATCGGCAATTGTCCTTGCGATGCTGCTCTGCACATCGAATATGTTCGAAGCCGTAAGCTCGCGATCGTAGGTAGTGGCCCACAAATGGTCCTCTTCTGTCGTTCTTATGAGCTGTACATTTATTCTCAAGCGATCACCGGCCCGCTGTACCTGACCTTCGAGCACGGTTGCGACCCGGAGCAATGTGCCGATTTCGGGAATACTGAGCTCCTCATCCAGGCGTTCGACCGAAGTGCGTGAGATAACCTTGAGACCACCGAGATTCGACAACAGTGTCAACAGTTCATCATGCACCCCTGTCGCAAAAAATTCGGCGTTCTCTGCGTTGGCACTTCGATTCTCGAATGGCAGGACGGCGATCGATTTCTCGGTGATTGAGCTATCCGGTGTCGCTGCGGTGTCCTTGTCGAATGACATCTTCGCGACAAGGAGGACGACTGCGACTGAGAGCACGGCAATGATGATGAAATTAATCTTTTGGCCAGTGACAGCGGTTATCGAAGCGTTCGGATCGACATCTTGCGTTCGCTTGATGCCATCGGGTGTCACCTCGTAGGCCCACGCGAAAATTATCGAGATCGGGAAACCGAGGATAAGAAACGCAACCAGCATTGTGGTGGTCCACTCTGGCAGCCGTAATGCCGGAAACATTACATCGCCGATCTGCATGAGCATCCAGCTGGCAACAATGTAGACAACCGCAACCCGAAATACGTTGCGTCGCTTTAGCTCCTGCACAAACGATCTTGGCATGCCTACCTCCTTAAGCGGGAAGGATAGCAAGAACAGCGCCATATCCGGCCGTTTTGAGCGGCCGGCGATCTAGTTATTGGCGGCCCCACAGACAATGGCCAGTAGCACGTTAGTCGAACACATCGAAAATGTGACTATACTTCAGGATGAATTCACGGCCCGTAGGTGGTGCTCCCTCAAAGCGCTCATCGACTTCGTTATAAACAAGATAGAAGCCCGAGTTGGCTGACTGTAACCACGAAAAACGAATGTTGGTGCCGACGGAATCGTCAAGTTCGTTGTATTGAAACAGCGCCTGTAACTGGATCTTCGGTGTAAACGAATAGGAGAGTCTCCACCGCGCCAGCGTTGCCGTGAACTCACCGTTTGGCACGGGCAGGTCGAAGTCGTTGTAGTTAATTGAGAGGTCTGTTCTGAAGGATTCACCAACTCGGTAGCTGACTGATGGAGATAAGGCGATACGATCGCCGCCAAAGCGGCCGCCAACTGTCGCTCGCAAACTGAAACTGAGTGGTTTCGATCGGTCGCTGAAGTAGACGATTCTTATTTCCTTGTGGTCATAGGTGCCGGGTTGTATCGACACACCATCCACGATCTCGAACTCGTCAATGACACCTGCGCGCGTAAAGTTCACGGCCGGATGAAATTCGGCGCCGGACTTCCATTGCAGCGGTACATCAAGATGCAACAGCCCTGTTTCCTGGAAGCCGTCAAATTTCCAGTACCTCCAGAAGGTCACGTGCGGCCGGATTTCCTGTAAGCCCCAGAAGTCATCAATCAGGACTGTTCGTTGCAAAAAAGCGCGCACACTGCGGTACTCTGTTCGAGAGAGAAAACCCATTTCGGGGCTGAAGTCCTCGCCAACCTCTGTGAAACTCAGGTTCGTCCCCCATTTTGCAGAGCTGTAATTCGCCTCGACCGAAAACGCCTCATCGTTTCCGTCGAGCCGCGGCGTGTCAGTTTTCGCCAACCATCCCTTGAGCACAAAGTTGTCGCCGATTCCCCAACTTCCATCAACGGCATAAGCGCGGTTGTAATCGTCATTGGCAGGTACGAGGTAGGATCCGTCACCGTCGCGGCTCGTAAAAATCGCGCCGATGGAAGAGCGATTCGGTAACTCCTGGCTAATGCGAGCGACCGAAAACTTGTTACCGGGGGCGATGTTGTCCTCTGCATCTGTGGCCATGTAAAGGAGGCCGACGTTCGTGCTGTCACCGATCTTGCCAGACAGTCGTGCGCCACCTTCTACCGATAGAATGTCGCCGTCTTCGCTAATGCCGATCCTGCGGCTAAAGAACATCTCCACTTCCTGTGGATTACCAACAGAGAACAGGCCGGCATTTTCCAGAAAGAACGGACGCTTCTCCGGAAAAAAAAGGTTAAAGCGATCGAGGTTGATCTGTTGCTCGTCCACCTCCACTTGTGCGAAGTCAGTGTTGAAGGTGCCATCGAGCGTCAAGCTCGGAGTAATCGAATACTTGATGTCGAAGCCGACCTCGCCGTCTGTCTCGGTGCCGTCGAGTTCACCACCGCGTCGCGCTCTCCCCAACGCATAGGGCGTAATCTTCAGATTGCGTTGCGATGGTGGCGCGACACCACGCAGCGTGCCGGCGTCAGAAACGCGATACAGGTTGCGGTTTCTCTCCAGCGGCGCCCAGAACGCCACTTCGTTGTTGCGGCGGATATTGCGCTGGAAGTTGATGCCCCAATCCTGCTTTTCGCCCGATCTGAAACGCAGGGTCCGAAACGGAATTTCAAATTCCGCGCTCCAGCCAAACTCGCTGATCTTCGACTGTACCTTCCAGGTTCCATCCCAGTTCCTGTTGAATCCTCCACGTCCGAGGTTGGTGGCGCTGCTGGTCGCCTCCCTGATGACTTGTCCGTCGTATTCGACGCCGGCGGCATTCGTACCGAAGACGAAGCCGTTCTGCCGATCCAGCAATCCGTCGATGATAAGAAGAAACGCGTCGGTGTTATCAAGACTCGAGTCGCGCCGGCTGTCGGTCACAATAATGCTGTCGGGATTATCGTCGTAGGCAACCACGCCGACGTAGAGCGCAGTGGCAGTATAGCCGACGAACACTGTGGTGCGCTGGGTCGCCGGTTGGCCATCGTCCGGCCTTATTTGCCAAAAGCCAGTAGCAGGCGACACCGTGGACCACGCCTCATCCGCCAGTACCTCACCGTCTATAAGTGGCGCCGCCGCGAGCTCATGCGCGACCATCTCCGGAGCTGCGGCGGGGCGTGGTGCAAGCTGGGCTGCCACCAGCGACGGCACTAGCATCGCCGCACAAACGAGAAGACGGCCGGGCGACGGTATTGCCAGATAAGCTCTCAATAGAGTCCTTCGGTTGGGCGAGCCAGGGCGGTTCAACATCGGCCCTGATCGCCCACAATTACTTTGCGCGAACCACCTGTCAATAGGTGAAAACGCCGGGCCCGTCGTCTTCGACCTAGTCACCTCGGTGTTTTCCGAGATATCGCCCCCCGTACCCCGGGCGGATAATGATACGAGCCCCACTTAGGAGGCTGGCGGTATGAGAACACATCGACTCGCGCTGCTCGCGCCCCTGCTTCTTGTCGCTTGCGCGACCGAGATCAGCACGGAAAAACCTTACGACCCACTGCAGGACTATGAAGAGCTCGATGCGGCGACCATCCTGAAGGCCCCAAGCCCGACTCCCGGCAATTTCGCACCCGAGAATCTGTATCAGGTTCAGCATGGCCAATATCTCGTAGAGTTGCTTGGCTGTGGCGCCTGCCACACCGATGGCGCACTTGAAGGTGCCCCGAAAGTGAAGCAGGCTCTTGCAGGCTCAAGAACAGGCATCGCCTATACGAGCCCGCTCGGCAGCGACAACCCCGGCATTGTCTATCCGCCCAATATCACACCCGACAAAGAAACGGGCATCGGCGACTGGAGCGATCAGCAGATCGAGCGCGCCATCCGCACCGGTATCGGTCGTCATGCCGGCCGGCGCATCGCCGTCATGCCGTGGCAGGGCTATGCGAAAATGACCAGGGAAGACGTTACGGCTATTGTCAGCTACCTGCGCAGCATCGAGCCAGTTCGGTTCCAGGTCCCTGACGAAGTAAAACCGGGGGACCCGGCCACCGAACCGTTCATCTACTTCGGCGTCTACCGGAGCCGCTAGGCGGGTCGGCTTACATCGTTCCCGATAACAGGCGATCGAATACATCGAACGCTGCGGCAGAGTCCGACTGCCCCAGCCAGAACAGGGCTTCCTGCCGAATTCTGCGGTCATTTGCGGACTTTATGACCGTCGCGAGAACGGCGACCGGGCGATCTCCCGAGTGCAACGAGATTGCCATGAGCGCGTCAGAGCTGAGTTCGGATCGCGGCTCAATGTAGCGTTGCAGCCAATCGATACTCTCATCAACTTCGACCAGCCCAAGATCCGTCGCCTCCACATCGAAATCGTCCTGGCAAATGGAGTCGCCACGCACTCGAAGCTGCACGGGTTTGCCAGACTTGATGGATGCGTATATTTGAAGTTCGCCACCGCCTGCTTCTACAACCCGCCAGGTATGCCAGCCGTCGTTGACGGGCCCACCGAAATTCGCGCCTAGAGATTCACTGGCAATACACGCCGCAAACAGAACCGCGATAACGATCAGACGAAGCGACGTTTTCATTGATCACCAGCCAGCGCCGCATCTATGACGTCCAAGAGAAGGTCGCTGCCCATGACCGACAGCATCTCCAGCAACTCGCGTTTTTCGCCAACGTCATCGCTGCTTCTGTACAACTCCAACACGCCCTCGTCATAACCTGAAATCAACATGCCATCGAGCGCTGCTTCGCGGATGTCGTCCGAATCGGTGCCGCGGTAAATCTCGATTAGCGTCGCATTGACGCTGTCGCCGCCTATGATTCCGAGCGCTTCTATAGCCCGCGCCTGACGTTGCACATCACTACTGTCCAATGCAAGCTCGCGCAACGACTCAAAGTCACCGGATATGGCAAACGCTTCAATCAGAACCCCCGGGAAACTGCTACTTTCGCTCAATGCCCTGAGTTCGGTGCGTGCGCCCATCACTCCGAGCATCTCTACGGCAGCTTCGAACTCCTCCGCGTCGTTCGCGTTTGCGGCGATCTGATAAACCGCTTCTTTGTCGCCCGCTATCATGTAAGCCTCGAGTACCGCGTCGCGTAACTCTTCGCCACCGGCGCTGTACAGTTCTGCCAGGGCAGTAAGAGTCTCCGGATTACCACCGATGCCTATCATTCTTACCGCCTCGCCACTCAACTCGGCGTCGCCGCTTTTTGCAACCTCAAGCAACCGCGCCTGAGCTTCGGGAAGGTCTATCTGGCTCAATACGAACAGTGCGCGCGACTTCACCTCGTCACTGCTGTTGCCGTCCAGAACCCTGGCCACGAGCGGCAGCGCTCGCTCGGGTGGAGCGGATATCAGCGCTTCCAGTGCAGCGATCTTCAACACCTCAGATTCGTCGGTAATTTCAGTAAGCTCCGATTGCGCGAGGCTGGAACTCATCGCCACCAGGGTCAGCAGAGTAAAAACAGTTTTTGTACGAATGTGCATGTTCGTGTTCCCGAATTAAGTTGATTGTGTATCTTTCGATGGTTTGGGCGACAATTTGGTTAGCATCACATTGAGCTCGAATGCCAGCTGAGCGCGAAGCGCTTCGGCATCTTCAGGTGCTATATTCTCAGCCGCCAGGCGCAAGAGAACTGGTTCAAATGCACGCAGCACCCTGGCGAGACTTTGCGAATTGTTTTGCTCCGCCGCACGCTCGAAAAGGCGATTCTGATCGATAATCTGCAGAATGAGCATGATGCGCTCAGCAGATGCGTCCAATGACAGCCCGTCAAGACCCTGTTGCGTATCCTGCAGGTGCATCTTCACGCTGCGCGTGAATGCGGCTGGTACTGCGGTGGCTGCCGTCGGAGCAGTACTGGCAGCCTCAAACATCGGTGCAGGCGCGTTCGAGTTGCCACCCGTCAGGGTCACACCAATGCCGATTCCTATCGCCAGTGCAGCCGTAACCGCAGCTCCCCAGACAAAAGAGAGCGGGTTGAAGTGTCTGGCCGGCCTTTTCTGACTGACGCGCTCCTGAGTCGCGGCGCGATCGATGCTGTCGTGCCAGCGCTGCACGGTATGCACCGGTGCAGCCTCATCATCAGGCTCCTTCAAGGCGCCCATCTGCCGGCACAACTCCTTGTACTGTGCTGCAATGGCCGCATCGGCGTTCATGGCGGATTCGACCTCGCGTCGTTCGCGGTCACTCAGGCCATCGTTGTAGTAATAAAGAATCAATGTGTCGTCATTCATGCTCGCTCACCTTGCAGGGATTTCATTCTCACGCGCAATTTGCGTACGGCGCGAAAAATAGCCTGCTTTACTACGCCGACGTTCGCGTCTATTTCGTCAGCAATTTCCTTGAGGCGCCATTGCTCGAGATGCTTCAGTACGAAACACACTCGCTCGATTTCGCTCAGGTGCGTCAATGCCGCCGCAAGGCTGTCGCCCAATTCCTGCTCGGCGCGAAGCTCCTCAGGTGCATCGCGCTCATCGGCGATGTCCACCTCGAGCGGCTCGAATACGGAGGGGCGATTCTTGCGCAAAATCTGCAGCGCAGCGTTGATCGCGATGCGGTGTATCCAGGTATCGAGGCGCGCCGAACTGTCGTACTGGTGCCGCTTGTTCCAGGCATTCAGCAGGGCATCCTGTACCGCGTCTTCGGCCATATCGCGGTTGCGCGTTATCTTCAGGCATGCGGCAAACCAGCGATCCGAACGATTGGAGATCGCCGCGTGAAAATCCGCCTGGCTGGGTGCACCCGCGCTCTGCAATATCGCCACCATCAGATATTGGATGCGTCAGGCTCGCACTTGGTTAGCCCGTAAGCAATTGATGCGCTATCTTTGTGCGGCTACGATTGCAACAGACGCGCTCGTCCGGGCGTGACACCGCAAAGTAGTGCAGGAGGACAATATGAAGAAAAACAACAAGATAAGGCTCGGGTTCGCCAGTCATATTGCTGTGCTGTTTTTGCTGCCGGCCGCTCCGGCTACTGCGGCGGACGGTATTGCCCCGGCAGCAGACGATGAGACGCTGATTTACGTCATTCGACCGAAAAGATTTACCGGCGGTGCGGTCGGCTTCTGGATAGCCGTGAATGATCAAACCGTTGCGCGCGTCAAGCATAAAAAACATGCGGTAGTACGGGCCAAAGCCGGGCGTATTTCCCTGAACCTGGCGATTCAGGGTAGTCCGGTCGCGACGATCGCGGTGGATGACCGGCCCGGCGAAACCGTGTATCTGAAGTACCGGCTTGGCGATGAGAACATCGTGGAGGTCGACGAAGAAGCGGCTCATAAGCTGATGCGAAAATCCAAGCTAATGGATCCGATCGGTGAGGCGCTGCCCAATAATGAGGAAATAAGGGCGCTTCTCAATCTCTCCAGATTTGGTTTTGAACTAATGCGGCCTGCAAGCAGCAGGCTGGAGCCCGATAGTGAAGCCGCCGTCATCACATTGTTTCGCCGCAACGAGGTGCCGAAACTGGAGTTCGGCATATGGGGAGAAGACGGCTTTGTTGCCACGCTGAAGGCAAACGAGGGCGTGGATTTGCGCGTGCCCGCAGGCGACCATTTTTTCCTTGCGGGGCAAACCGGCACGACGGTCATGAAAGCCAGCGTAGAGGCGGGCAAACGTTATTACGCCTGGCTCGATGTCGGTAAAATGATATTGCGGGTGCGATTGACGCCTGTTGCGCGTGACCAGGCCAACGATCTGGACGCATGGCTCACCGATGTGGAATGGGTAGAGCTGAATCCGGAAGCGATGACGACTCGCATCAATGAACGTGAAGGGCTGGTTGTGGGGTTCGTTCAGTCGGTGGTCGAGAAAGCAAATCAGGGAGCCGCGGATTTCACGGTTCTGGCGGCCGATCACTCGCAATAGTTATCGACCACGATGTGATGCACGAGTGAACTTTTCCGGGAATTGGGGAAACCCCCAAATTCGGCTTGCACTCATGCTGCATATGGCCGACGATCAGGAATCATTCGCATTGTCGCTGCAGCGAAACAAGGAAATTCAATGAAGCACCTATTCCGGTCCATACTCGTCGTACTGGTACTCATCCCTTTCTCCGCACAGGCAGCCAAGTATCTGCCCAAGCTCGTTATGGCGAACGAGGGTGCAAAGGTCGCCATCGTGTCTATTTCAGCCAACAACTTCGGCGGTTCGCTACGCGGTTGGGCCGATGCGAATTCGACCGACCTGATGTCGTCACGATTAAATGTCATGCTGGAGTTCACTGAAGAGACCTTCGCTGCAGGCTGGGAGGTGATACCGGCCAGTTCGTTTGCAACCAAACCAGAATTCATCGCGCTTGCGGGCGAGCAAAGAGATGTCGGATCACCGATGATCGATGGCATCTATATGCCGCTGTTGTCAAAAAACCGCAAGCAATTGGTCAAAGCCATGATCGATAAGGATGTGGCGCTGGCCTTGATCGATGTTACGGGCGCCGATTTTCTGGTCATAATTTATTCGGAATGGGCGACGCAAACCGGCCGATGGGTGCCAACAACGAAGCCGCTCACCAAGAACGTGCTCAGCGTTTACGATAGCGCCGGAAAACAGGAATTCAAAGGCAGAATCGACAAGATGGGCACCAGGACACTAGGCGCCTATGGTTCTGTCTACGTAGACAATGACACGATTGACGTCTGGGTGGATAGTTTCAAGTTAAGCCTTGCAGCAATGTATGCGGGGCGCAAAAAGTAGCTGAGGAAACGACATGAAACCGTTAGCTTACCTGGTGATAGTCTCGATGCTCCTGTTCAGTTTTGCGACAGGGCAGGCGCGAAACACAATTCAACAATTCTCGATTGAGAAAGCTCTATCGCGAGGAGAGAACGAGTCGAAACTAAACAGTTCGATCCGCCTGTTTTTTGGCGACCAGAAATATCCTGCGGTTGAGCGCGAGCTCGGCCATTACTCGTCCAACAAAAAGACCAACGCATTCAGGAAGAGTGATGAGGTTGCTTGCCAGTGGGCATTCTTGTCCGCAATCGTCTCCCTGCAGAAAAGAGCGTTGCAGCAGGGCGGAAACGCGGTAGTCAACATCCGCAGCAATTACTATGACAATGCGTTTTCGAGTGCGACAGAATTCGAGTGCGGGGCGGGCAATACAATCGCCGGCGTCACGATGTCTGGTGACGTCGTCAAACTGGCTGACTAGTCGCCGCAACCAGGCGAAATTCATGGCTCTCGTCGAATCGGGAGACTAGCGGGTCCCAACGAACGATGACCACCCTGGTGTGCGCCGCGGTGGTCGTCGCCAGGCCGACAAGCGCGTCTTCAACAGCATAGAGACTCAAGGCCGCCAGACTGTCATTGTCAACGCGCGCCTTAATGTCCGGAGGCGTCACAATACATTGCAGTGCACCCAGTCCGCCCGCAATGCCGTCCCCGGTCGCTTTGAGCCACGCCTCTTTCAGAACCCATAACATGTAGAAACGATCCTCGGGCTGCGTCGCGAGCCACTCGGATTCGTCTTCAGCGTAATAGTTGGCGGCGATATCTCGAACATTCCGCTGCCTGCCGGGTGCCTCAATATCGATTCCGATTTCGCCCCGATCGGTAACGGCGCACACGACAAGATTGCCGCTGTGCGCGATGCTCACCGCGGGACCGTCGACACAAACAGGCTTCCCCTTTTCAGTGGTGGTGAGTTTGTGTGATGACGCCGGATTACCCGTGCAACGCTCGAGTGTGGCGCGTAGCAGAGCGCGAGCGCAAACATACTCCTGCTGCCGCTTTGACGACTTGAACGCCTCGGCACGTTCGACTTCGGAGCGTGACAGACTGTCCGCTGCCTCGGGCGACAATTCGTGTAGTGCCGAATAGGCGACAAAAATCGATCCCTGAGCCACGCTCAGACCCACAATTCCATGACGGTTACCTTAACTCAGCCAGGAGTTCGTTCAGTGCCTTGCGAATCTCCCGCGGATACACCCACGGTTGTCGCAGGTAGATATTACCCTGTAGATCGAGTACATAGGCGGGCGATGGGGCCGCTCCATACCGTTGCCACACGACATTGTCCATTCCGTCAACGAGAAAGCGTGAGTCGAGATCCATCAGGTCGAACGCTGCAGAAGCCTGGGCGCGGCGTTGCTCCGCGGATTTATGTCCGGGCACATTCACGCCCGCGACCCTGTTGATCAGTGGGTTCCAGATGCGGTCGGCGTAAGGATTGATGGTATCAACCGGATGCGCCTCGCGAGTGTAGACGACGACAAAATCCACGCGGCCTGCGAAGTCGTGTTGTAGTTCCTGCATGTCAAAACGGCGATAACGAAACACGGGACAGGAGTAGCTGCCCAGTTGCACGACCAGCGGTTTTTCTCCCACGAGGTCCCGCAATACGACCCTGTTGCCAGCAATATCGGTAAGCTCAAAGTCAGGAGCAGTTACAGATTCTTCCGGTGCTGTCGCGTCGAAATGCGACAAAGACTCGCCGGCTTCGGTCGGGTATAGCAACGAACAAGCCGATTGACTTGTACAGACAAACAGCAATAGAACCAGACGTCGAAGTAATTGCATCATTCTTCCGTTCGCGATCCCGGAACAAGTGTAATTATTCGAGTGTCTTTATGGCCCGTTAGTTTCGTTTATTTGGTCAGGCGTGGCGGCGGAATATTAGCGAGGTATTGATACCGCCGAATGCGAAATTGTTGCTCATCACGTACTCGACATCCAGGTTACGCCCATCGCCGCGGATGTAATCCAGTGTCGCGCAATCCGGATCCACATTGTCGAGATTGATAGTCGGCGCGAACCAGCCATTGTTCATCATTTCGACAATCAGCCACGCCTCCAATGCACCGCAGGCGCCGAGCGTATGGCCCATATAGCTTTTCAGAGAACTGATTGGCATGGACTCGCCAAACACTCTGTTGGTTGCAAGGGACTCGGCGACATCGCCTCTGTCAGTGGCTGTGCCATGCGCGCTGACATAGCTGATTGCGTCCGGGCTCAAGTTCGCGTTGACCAAAGACATTTCGAGGACGCGCTGCATGGTCTCGGGTGACGGCTGCGTAACGTGCGCGCCGTCGGCGTTGGTGTCGAAGCCGACAATTTCTGCGTAGATTTTCGCGCCGCGCGCCAGTGCATGATCACGTCGCTCGAGAATAAGCGTGCAGGCGCCTTCACCGATGACCAGACCATCACGATCGCGATCAAATGGCCGCGAGGATTTCTCGGGCTCGTCGTTACGCGTACTCGTTGCATACAGTGTGTCAAATACCGCGGCTTCGGTCGGACACAATTCTTCGCCACCGCCGGCTAGCATGATGTCCTGTGCTCCGCTGCGAATCGCCTCAAAGGCGTAGCCAATACCCTGGCTGCCTGAGGTGCAGGCACTGGAGGTCGTAATGACACGCCCCTGCAGGCCGAAAAAGACGCCAATATTGACGGGCGCCGTATGTCCCATCATGCGGATATAGGTCGTTGCGGTAATGCCGTCGAGCGTCTTGGTGAGCAGCATATTGGCGAAATCGGTAATGGCGTCAGTACTGCCCGTTGACGAGCCGTAGGCTACACCGACCCTGCCCGATTTCAGCACCGGGTCGTCAAGAAGGCCGGAGTCACGCAGCGCCTTCTCGCTGGCGGCGGTCGCGAGCATCGCCACCCTGCCCATGCTCCTGGTGCGCTTGCGGTTAAAGCTGGCCGGCATTTCGAAATCTGCGACCGGAGCGCCGAGCTTGGTGTTCAGCCCGTCATATTCTTCCCACGCCTCTATGTGGCGCACGCCGCTTTTCAGACCGCGCAGGTTGCGCTCGATTTCATCCCAGTCATTGCCGATAGGGGAGTAGGCGCCGGCGCCGGTGATAACAACCCGGTGTGTCAACACAGACCTCCATTGGGAGAGATTACCTGCCGCGTTATGTAAGCGGCGTCCGGCGAACACAGGAATGCGACGAGGGCCGCCACTTCATGTGGTTGGCCGAGCCGGCGCAAAGGAATGGCTTCGAGCATCTGCTCCACTGGCAGGTCATCAGTCATGTCAGATTCAATCATTCCCGGTGCGACACAGTTTACTGTGATTTTTCGCTTTGCCAGTTCAACGGCAAGCGCCTTGGTTGCACCAATTATCCCTGCTTTCGATGCGGCGTAGTTAACCTGGCCGCGATTGCCCATCATGCCTGATACCGACGAAATTGTGATTATCCGGCCTGGCTTGCGACGCCGCAGCATCGGCATCACGACAGGATGCAGGACATTGTATAGCCCGTTCAGATTCACATCTATGACCTGCCTCCAGTCATCCTCGGCCAGCATCGGGAACGCGCCGTCCCGGGTAATTCC
>Ga0255052_10000598_pt1 | contig 28985 bp, 27 predicted proteins | sample JV7_2_21_MG_FD_188632 | JGI IMG/M metagenome (GOLD analysis project Ga0255052, IMG submission 188632) | Seawater microbial communities from Jervis Inlet, British Columbia, Canada - JV7_2_21 | ecosystem: Environmental > Aquatic > Marine > Inlet | place: Canada: British Columbia | collected...
TAGGAACGCCGGTCTTGATGCTTTCCTCGAGGTTATCCCATTTCTTTTCTGAAATTCGCCCGATACCGACGGCTTCCCAAACAAGCTGCCGACGCGCGTTGTCGATAATGTCGATGTTGAAAGTACCTTCGGTGTACTCCGAGACGTGCGTCTCTGTACCATAGCCGTAGCCACCCCACGCACCGTATCCGTAGGCGCCCCCGCGATATCCGTAGTAGCCGCCCGTCATCGGCGCTGATGTCGTTCGCACATCGATCTTATCGGTGAATTTGGCACCGAAATTGACGAGCAAATCGGGATCAGGCGACTTTGTGTAGCCGCGATTCTCCATCTCGACCGCAACAGCCTCGATGACGTATTGCGTAAACAGGCTTTGGTATTTACCGTGATCAGGACCCGCCCCTTCTACGAAATTGTACGTGCTATACGCACCGAAATTCGCGTCCCGGTCGTAGTCCGTTAGTATGTCGGGGACGCTGGCGCAACCGGCTATGACAAATGCCGACAGCAATAGAATCAATCGGCCAGGTTGTTCCTGTGGTTGGCGCATATACATTTCGTGATCTCCTTGGTTTCAGGTATCTTCGCGGTTCGACGAGCCGTCCACCACCAGAGTTAATTATGCCGGGTGTCACCACAACAAAATACTGCTTGCTGGCTTTTTTTTCGTTTACCGCCAGCACGGTTTCAGCTGCGGATCCGCAACAACGGGTCTCAATTCTTATGGACAATCCGATCGTCCAGCAGGCGATGCGCGACATTGTGGCAACGGATGGTGAGCTATTCGACGAAACGATCGAACTCACCGAGATCCCGGCTCCACCGTTTGCCGAAGAAATGCGTGCGCAGCGCTTCGCGGAGAAGCTCCGCGAGGCCGGCCTGACTGACGTCTCAATCGACGAAGAAGGCAATGTCATCGGTCGACGCCCGGGCCGCAGTGGAGACCGAACCGTAGTGCTGTCGGCACATCTCGACACCGTCTTCCCTATCGAGACTGACGTCACGGTCAGGGTGGAAGGCGATACCTTGTACGCGCCAGGCGTTGGCGACGACACACGCGGGTTGGTCGTTGTTCTCTCGATACTGCGTACGATGCAGCAACACAACATGGAAACCGACGCCGATGTGCTGTTTATAGGCAACGTTGGTGAGGAAGGGCTCGGCAATCTGCGCGGGGTCAAATACCTGTTCCGCGAAGGAGGCCCGCGAATCGATGCAATGATCGCCGTCGATGGAGGTAAGGCTAATCGCCTGGTATTTGGCGGTGTTGGCTCGCACCGCTATAGGGTTACCTACAAAGGCCCCGGCGGTCACTCCTGGGGCGCGTTCGGCAGAGCCAGCCCACACCATGCAATGGGCCGCGCGATTTCAGAGTTCGTCGGTAATGCCGTGGAGGTCACGTCCGGCGGTGACAAAACCACATTCAACGTCGGTCGAATCGGCGGCGGCACATCGGTCAACTCGATCGCGTTCGAGTCGTGGATGGAGGTCGATCTGCGGTCCGGAAACCAGGCGAAACTCGATGCGATCGATGCCGTCTTGCAACGTGCTGTGCAGAAAGCCCTGCAAGATGAAAACGCAGCGCGAAAGGACGGCGCGGAGTTGACGGTTGATGTTGAGCGTATCGGTACACGCCCTGCCGCTCGAAGTGACATCGAGTCACCACTTGTGCAAACGGCAGCAGCCGCAATGAATGCACTCGGGGTTGAGCCTGGCCTGCAGATATCCTCGACTGATGCCAACTACCCGATCTCCATCGGTATTCCGGCAATAACGCTTAGCCGTGGAGGAGTTGGCGCGAACGCTCACGCGCCGAATGAGTCGTGGACAAACAAGGATGCGCACATCTCCATCCATGTCGCTTTGATCACCCTCCTCGTTGAGGCTGGCGCCGTATTCTGAAGAGCAAACAAGCTGTACCGGTAGGCGCAAGCCCCGATTGCTATCGGGGAGCCTAGCTACTAAGGTTGCCCAATGAACGAAGAACAAAGAATGGCGCAGGTTATGGCCGGCCACCGCAAGGTTATTCACCGCGTGGTCATCAAGATCACGATCTATTACGCGATCCTCACGGCAATCGTTGCGCTCGCCATTTTTATCAATCCGGCAATTGTTGACGAACTGCCGCTGGGTGGTGTCGGAGACATTGCCAACTACGGTAGTTCCGAGGTGTATGACCTCGAGGAGGCCTTCCTCAGTGCAGATGATGAGGAACTCGGGGATATCGTGACCGAGACGACCCGGGCGCGTGTCGCCCAGGGACCCGCCTGGCTACGCGGTGCGATCTCACTGTTCTACTCGATGGTAGCCACCCTGCTACTAATGCTACCGGTTTCCTGGGTCTACAAGTCGATTCATACCGACAGCATTTACGACCATTCGATCGACACCACGACACTTGTGCTTCCTGCCGTCGTCGCAGGTATCGTCACGGTCGTCCAGCACAGCCTCGCTCTCGCGTTTAGCCTCGCTGGCATCGTGGCTGGCGTGCGCTTCCGGCGCGCACTCAGCGACACGTTCGACACACTTTTTATTCTGTCATCGATCGGTGTGGGCATCTGTGCCGGCATCAAGTCTATCGAGATAGCAGTCGTCCTGACTGTGTTCTTTAATTACGCCGCATCGGCCGTATGCGCGTATGGTGACGGGCTCGAATCACAGCACGTCGTGCAGCGTGACATTCGCAAGAAGCAGGCAAAGGCGGCCAGGGCGGCCGAAAAAGAGGCCCAGTCGGGGTCGACAGTGCCGAGATCTAATCTGTAGCTAATTCGAAATGGCGGTTCATCAGACTCTCGCCACGGCAGCGCCCGACGATATCCTTGCTGACCAGTTTCGGACTGTCGATGACTTCGTAAAAGTCTTCGATGTACTCAATTGATTTTTCGCGGATCTTCTCGTCAAGTTCCGGCGTATTTTCAAGCAGTGCAAATATCTCCTCACGCTTGGACTGCACATGCGCAATTGCTGCGTCGAGTATTGGGCGCGGCTGGCATAGCCCGTAGAAATATCGATTGCGAACATCGCGAACGGGAACCTGGCTGGGTGGTGCTGCATAAGATGCGTTAACAAGCCCCGAAAAGTCGAAGTCATACGGCACCGGGATTACGCCATCTTCCGCTTCTTCAACGCCAAGCAATTCAATGTTGTGACAACAGTCGTCGTCCCCGGTTGGCTTGATAACCGAAAAATCATTGTTTGCGATCATGAACTGGTATACCTGCGCGAGGGCTGTTCTCGGGTGGTCGAGCTGTGCATAAAGTACAGACGGCAGGTGCAGGCGATCAAGATCGAGCCGTTTGGCCAGATCTGAATCATCTTCGATTAGAAACGCGATATCGGTCCACGACTCGAGCTGCTCATCACGGTCCACGTAGCTGAGTCGAACAAGCCGAGTCGAAAAACTGTGATCGGTCAGGATCTGCAACATGCGGTAGGCCAGGTACTCGAGCAAAACATACTGCTGGTACCTGTCGCCTTCCTTGCAAGGTGCTACGAGTTTCACTTTGTCCTGCCCGGCAAACAGTGTGCCCTTGACCTCGGATTTCTTGAAATTCAGTTGCAATGGCGGCAGCTGGCAGACTTCACGACGAAAATGACCGCGGGTTCGTATGGAAGCCTGCAGGCGCTTGGTCTGGCCATCCTCGTCAATGTAAGTCCACTGCCCCGGGAAATAGATACGCACGTCCTGGTGGCGTTGTCCGTAGGCCTGCGAAATGGGTGCAGTCAACACAGCCTTGAGGACGGTATCGTTCCGGAAAAGCGGGTGCCTCTCCCCAGACGGGTTGTCCTGCGCCAATGCGCAGAACGGCATTGACAGGAAAATAGTGAGGATTATCAGTCTCATAGCCGTCTTTATACGGAACTCAATTGGAATTGTTATACGAAGATACCGAGGGCGCCACGACTCGAGCGAACAGCATAGCCGCAAACGCGAGGCACCAGACGATAACGGCGCCGGCCGGGAGGTCAGCCATGACCGAAACCACCAGTCCGACAAGACAGCCGAGTAAGCCAACACCGTAGCCGCACGCAATGCGAATTCCGCGCCGGTTTATCTGCCGCGTAGCAAGCGCGGGAATGATCAGACTGGCGAATACCAGGTAAATACCGACCAGTTGCACCGATGCTGTCACCGCAAACGCGAACAGGGCGTAAAAACCGAAGCCGCTGATGCGATCGCGCATCAAAAACCACGTACCAAGCACCGCAATGCTGATCAACGCCGCCGGCAGCAGCTGATCGTAGTTCACCCAGAGGATCTGCCCAACGAGCAGTTCCTTGAGGTGTTCGCCACCGTGGGGATTGCCGGCAAGAACCAGGATGCCAGCCGTGGCGGCGAGGACGAACGACACACCGATCAGCGCCTCCTGAATCTCCGGCCAGCGTCTGTCGGTCCAGTGCAAAATGAGCGCCGCGAGCAGTGCTGCTGATACGGCAGCTATCTGCACCATCCACCCTTCTGCTTCCCATCCCATCGAATCCGCAGCGATTACGCCGAGACCGGCGACCTGTGCGATCGCCAGATCGATGAATATGATGCCGCGCCGCAAGACCTCGGTGCCGAGCGGCACGTGTGTGCTGAGGACGATCAGGCTTGCGACGAAGGCCGGCGCGATGATGCCAAGTTCGAATGCGTTCATGGCCGATACTCTTCCAGAATTCTCAAGGTTTCGTCGAACAGGGTAAACAGGTCGGTTACCGCGTCATTACCCGATATCGTATAGGGTAATTTGATGGCCGGCACTGACAGGCGCTCGGTCAGCCACAACGACGGCCTCTCATTTTCGTACGGTGTGCGGACAACCACTACGGGTGGTTTTTCACTCAATTGTTCGAGTAACGAAGCAAGCTGGGCCCCACTGGGTGGAATGCCCGGCTTCGATTCAATCGTTGCCACAATATCGAGGCCAAGCCAGTTTGCGAGATAGCTGAAACTCCGATGGTGCGATGCAACTTCGAGACCTGCAAGTGCCAATGCCCGCTCTTCCCAGGTCGACAGAGCGTCAGACCAGCGCTCCTGGAAGTCCGCGAGTCGCGTGTTGTAGTCTGCAGCGTTCTTTCCATCCATTTCCACGAGTTGTTCAGCCAACGCTGCGGCAATCCTGCGAATATTGCGCGGATCGAGATGCACATGCGGGTTGCCTTGCGGATGGATGTCACCTTGCGAGCGGTTAATGACCTTCGGCACCTCTAGCCTGCGCACATGATCTGACGCCATGAAGATCTCGGGGTTGCCGCCGCGACGCAGTAACAACGGCAACCAGCCGATTTCGAGATCTGCACCAGTACAAATAACAAGGTCCGCCTTACGAATAGCTGCAATCAGGCTCGGCTTGGCCTGCAAGCGATGCGGGTCCTGAAATGCCGTCGTCGCGACTGTGACGTTGGCAGCATCGCCGGCCAGTTCGCTAACAAGAGAGGCCCACTCGGGTTCGCAGGCGAAAACCTCGAGTGCATTCGCGCCCACAGGAAGCAACAAGATCGTAATCGACAGAAGCAATGATCTCATTCGACAGTCCTCAAAACTGATGCGCGCCATGCGTGCCAAGGCTCATGATGTACTGCAGGAACCATTGATCATCAGTCTCGGCAAATACGCGGTCATTGGTGTATTGCAGACGCAGACGGCTGTATTCACTCGGTGACCAGTCAAGCATCAGGCTGTCACGATCTGCGGCCTCCACCGTGTCGTGGCGCAACCCGGCGCGCCATTGTGGCAGAAACTGCCAGATGCCCTGCAGGTACCAGCCGCTCTCTTCGCTACTGAAGTACTCACCCTGCAGCTTGAAGCTGCGCTGCAATGAGTTACCGTTCGGCGCCCACTTCCAAACGAAGTCGACCAGGGCCAGCTCACCGTCGCCGATAAGTGCGTCCGGTTCGGTCTTGACCCATGACATTCCGACTTGCCAACTGTTGCTCGCGCCAATATCGCCACCGAAGTTCGCCAGCAGCGTCTCTCCACTGGTCGATGCCTCAGCCCCGAGCTCGAACAACATTGATGTCTTCGCAACCCAGCTTGCCTGCAGTCCATCAACTATGTACTGCCCGCCATAAAATGCCTGGTACGGCAGTGGTCGATCTACGAAATCATCAACATGGCCGTGGAACTCGTTCAGGTATCCAGCCCCTGAGAAAAACCGCCCTCCTCGCAAAGTCACGCCAGCGGGCAGGCTTGTCGTTTGCAGCCAGGCCTCCTCGAGTTCAATCTCGCCCTCACCGCCTTCCTCGCCAACAGCAAACGTCAAATTGCCAAAGAACTTGTCGTCGACATCCGCCTTGAGATTGATCTCGGCTTCACCGAGTTCGAAACCGTCATTGTTTGAATACAGACCGGACAGGACGGCGCCCACTGCGGGATTGAACGTATTGGCAGCCGATGTGCCGGCAGACGCGTCGATCGCCGTTTGTTCGGCTATGTCGAACGCTTCTGTGGCTTCTCGTTTGGCACCGCTGGCAAGCTGTTCTGCCCTGCCGAGACGAATCTCGAGATCGCTGATACGCGCCTCGTAGTCCCGCTGAACCTTGGTAAGAAGGGTCCGCAACTCTGCAACCTCGTCTGCGAGATCCTGCGCGTGGACGACAGGCATGTGTGTGCCGAGTAGCAGCAACGCTACAACTATTGACGTAATTCTCATTGGAAATCACCCTGGGTCTTGCGGCACGAATTTGCGGCGCCGCCAAAAAAAATGAACCTTGTACGATGTCAGGGTGCTGCGGGTGGTCCTCGCTCACGAGGAGCATACAAGTCGACCATCGCGTCGGGAGTCGCCCGATCGTTGCTGAATACCGATTTGAATCCATAGGATGACGTGGCCTGGCCATTGTCGATAGCCGCTGCTGCGAGTTGGTTGACGCTGACACAAGTGGCGCACGCTGTGCCCTGGGCAGACTCGGGATCGTGCTCATAGGCATGAGCAATCGAAATCGTTTGAACACCGATCAACAGCGCAATCAGCGATACGCTGATAAACCAACGGAACTTTCCGAATACACTGCTCATAACCGCAACAATTATGACAGCAAAACAGGGAATTAGTGCGGCAATTTGGTCGCTGCTGTGGCCAGGTCTTCCTCGGTGTCGACCCCGGGGCCAGGACGCTCCACAGGGATTGCAACGCGAATGGTCATACCGAGCGACAACGCACGTAGCTGCTCAAGCTGCTCGCACACCTCGAGATCTGACGGCTCAGCCGCAACGAGGCGACGTAACACTCCGCAGCGATACGCGTAGATTCCGTGGTGGTGCAAAGCAGCCGAGCGCGCCTCAGTTGGGTGGTCGTCCACTCTCGCGTAGGGTATCGATGCACGGCTGAAGTAAATCGCATTGCCGTCGTTCGCCAGGACAACTTTCACGACGTTCGGATTTTCGAAATCTTCCTGGGAGGCAATCGGCGACGCCAGCGTCGCGATATCGGCTGGGCCTTTCTGCAATAGCTCCGCGCACTGATCGATCAGCGCAGCAGGCATGGTCGGCTCGTCGCCCTGCAGGTTCACGACGATCTTGTCATCGTCCCAGTCCATGAGATCGCAGACTTCAGCGATGCGTTCCGTACCCGATCGATGCTGGTTTCCCGTCATACAGACCCGCGCGCCAAACACTTCCGCTGCTTCGGCGATGCGTTCGTCATCCGTTGCAATAACGACTTCCCTGGCCGCACTTTCCGTGCCGCGTTCGTAGACATGCTCAAGCATCGTCTTGCCGTTGATCTCGCGCAGTGGCTTGCCGGGCAGTCGTGTCGACGCGTAGCGCGATGGTATGACGATGACGAAATCACTCATTGGCTTTCCAGTTCGCTGCGTAGACGGGATTCTATCTGCTCGAGCCACGGGCTGGACAAGACCGGGTCGATCTCGAGGTCCACAGGAACCGTCCAATATTTGTCGGAGGTTGTCGCGCCAAGTTTGACCGCGTCTTTTTCGGTCATCAAAATCTCGAAATCATCACCGAACCTGAGATCACTCGCACTCAGACGGGCATGGTCCCGGAACGCATGTTCAATGACCTGGATTCCATGCGCACGCAGCATGTCGAAGAACCGTGCTGGATTGCCGATTGCCGCAACTGCATGCACTGTCGTGCCCGAGAATCCTTCAATCGGGCGCGTGAGCGATCCGTTAAGCCTGGTGACTTCTCTCGCCACCAGTTCGAATTCAATCGCATTTTGTTCGACAGCTGTCAATTCCGCGGCGTTGTCCCCTCTGCGCCCGTTGATCAGGACCTGGTCGACTTCGCTAAGGCGATCGATAGTCTCTCTGAGCGGTCCTGCCGGCAGCAAGAAGCGATTACCGAGTCCGCGAGCGCCATCGATGACGCATATCTCGTACGTCCGCTCCAGTCGATAGTGCTGCAACCCGTCGTCGGCGATAATCACGTTAACGCCGTCATCAACAAGCATCTGCGCCGCACGAGCGCGGTTCGAATCAACGACAACCGTACAGCCGGTTTTTCTCGCCAGCAACACGGGTTCGTCACCCACAACATCGGGATCGCTGGCCGTGTCGACACGCATCGAGGTCGACGATTTACTGCCCCCATAACCGCGACTTACGATCCCTGCCTTGAATCCTCGCCGCTGCAATTCGGCGGCAAGCCAGATTGTCACTGGCGTCTTGCCAGTGCCACCAGCCGTGATATTGCCAACAATGACGACCGGGACAATGGCGCGATGACGCCCGAGAATGCCGATGCCGTAAAGGCAACGTCGTAGCGTAATGATCAACCAGTACAAGCCGCTCAGGGGCAGCAACATCTGATAATACGACGCTCCCTCATACCAAACGCGATGCAACCACTTGTACATTAGGCCGCCGCTTACTCCTCGGTGAACTGCATGTGGTACAGGGCCGCGTACTGGCCGTCGCGTGCGATTAACTCCTTGTGCGTACCGGTCTCCACAACACGTCCCTCATCGAGCACGATGATGCAGTCAGCGCCCTCGACTGTCGACAGTCGGTGTGCAATAACAAACGTTGTGCGATTCTTCATCAACTCGTTGAGCGCCTCCTGAATACGGCGCTCCGATTGTGTATCGAGAGATGACGTCGCTTCGTCGAGAATCAAGACCGGCGAATTCTTGAGCAGCGCCCTGCCGATCGCGATACGTTGCCGCTGGCCACCGGATAGCAGTACTCCCCGATCGCCAACCATCGTCTGCAGGCCGCCCGGCATGTCATTTGTGAATTCGAGCACATGCGCAGCCTCAGCCGCCTGCATCAACTCGTCCTCGGAATGCTGCCGAAGCTCGCCGTACGCAAGGTTATTGGCAATCGTGTCATTGAACAGGATGATGTCCTGGCTAACGAGGCTAACGTTATCGCGCAGACTCTTCAGCGTGTAATCGCGGATCGGCCTTCCGTCCAACAGGACATCGCCGCCGCCAACATCGTAGAAACGTGGCAGCAAACCCACAAGCGTCGACTTGCCGCTGCCGGACTGACCGACGATAGCAAGCGACTTGCCGGCTTCTACTGTCACGCTGATGTTCTTAAGTACAGGCGTTGAGTCATCTGCGTACGAAAAACTGACATTTCGATACTCGACATTGCCCCTGGCCCTGCCCGCATCGAACGTGCCCGAATCGACCTCGTCTTCCTGGTCCATGATTTCGAACAGACTGTCACCGGCAGCAACACCGCGTTGCAGGGTTGCATTGACGTTCGTGATGCGGCGAATCGGTTGCAACATCAGCATCATGGCGCCGAAAAATGAGATGAACTGGCCAGCCGACAGATTGCCGTTGCTCGACTCAAGACCGGCCATGTAGATGACGCCCGCGACACCAATACCGAAAATGGTCTGGGTCACTGCAACACCGAGCGCACGAACATTGATCATTTTCAGGTTCTGTCTCTTGTTGCGCTCATCGACTTCGTCGAGCCGGTCTTTTTCGTAATCGTAACCACCGAAGATTTTCACGACGCGGTTACCCGTGACAATTTCTTCGGTAACCTGGGTTACTTCACCGATCGTGTTCTGGATGCGACCACTGTAGCGCCGGAACGCGACGCCGAGAAAACGCACCAGCATCGCCACAACAGGAAACAAGATAGCGACAAAGATCGTCAGCTTGGGGCTTTGCAGAATCATCACGACAAATGCTGCAATTACGATCAGCACATCGCGAACGGCGATCGTGACGACACTGGTTACGGACTCGGCCACCATCTCGACGTTGTAGGTCAAGCGCGACAGTAATGGACCCGTACTCTGCTCCTCGAAAAAGCGCGTCGGCAGAGTCAGGAACTTACGAAAGACGCCACGACGCAGCGAGCTGATAACGCTGCGCCCGATGTAACCCAGTGAGGTCTCTGTTGCGAATCCTGACAAGCCGCGAGCCGCGAGGATGCCGGCAAACGCGAATGGCATCCATCGAGTCGCTTCAAGATTGTGCGCGACCAGTGCTTCGTCGGTCAGAGGTTCAAGCAGGTAAACCAGGCTGGCCTCGACGACCGCCGTCGCTGCCATGCCAATGACGGCTACCATACCGATCAGCTTGTGTGGCAGTACGTACTGCCACAAACGCCCGTAGACGTCGCGGACCCTGGGGGTGTCGTTTGTGCTCATGGCGCTACTGCGATTCCGGATCGTTGAGCGTCGCGATGCTGATGCGGGTGAACCCCAGCCTGCCGGCTACATCCATCGCTGTGACGACGTCCTGGTGTCTCGCGTTCGCATCAGCGCTGATGGTCAGCGGCAGGTTGCTGTTGCCGCCCGACACTTTCTGCAACGCATTGCGAATTGTCTCAACGCGGCTGTTGATGAGTTCACGGCCGTTGACAAGGAATGACCCGGTTTCGGTGATCATAATATCGATCTGGTCCGGCACTTCTTCAACGACTGCGGCGCTGTCGGCTTGCGGCAGGCTGATCGATATTTGTGATTGCTTGACGAAACTGGTCGACACCATGAAGAAAATCAACAAGAGCAGGACAACGTCGATCAACGAGGTCAGGTTGACCTCGGGCTGCGTACGTGGCCGCAGGCTGAGCTTCATTCCTTACCCTTTTCCTGGCGACGATGCAGGGCCTCAACCAGCTTGATGGCCTCTTTCTCCATGTCTACGACAAGAGTATCGACGCGGTTGCGATAGTAGCGGTATCCGATCAGCGCCGGGATGGCGACGGTCAGTCCGGCTGCCGTGGTAATCAGCGCTTCTGCAATACCGCCTGCCAGGACCGTCGGATTACCGACACCGTGCGTCGTTATGGCGGTGAACACCTTGACCATGCCAATCACGGTACCGAGCAAGCCCAGCAATGGAGACACGGCTGCGATGGTGCCCAGCGTCTCGAGATAGCGTTCGAGCTCGTGCACCACGTGCCGCCCTGTGTCCTCGATGCTGTCTTTCATGACGGAACGTTCACGATCGCGGTTAATCAGCCCTGCTGCCAGGATCTGGCCAAGCGCCGACCCCTGGTGCAATGTCTGGATTTGCTTCTGGTCGAGCTGGTCCTTTTTGACCCAACCCCACACCTTGCTGGTCAAATCCTCGGGAATCACCCGCTTTTGCTGCAGCGTCCAGAATCGCTCGAGAATGATCCCCATCGCAATGATCGCGCAGAGGATGATGGGCGCCATCAACCAGCCGCCGGATTTGACTATCTCAACCATACAAACTGACTCAGAGGAAAAATGGAATATACCGGTTATTCATGCCAGATTCGACGCTGCCTGACCCTCTGACGGGTCAGCGCCTCGATTCCGCCCTGCTCGCACAGACGCAGGCTGATCGCACCCGAGGCCGCCGTTGTCAGTACCTCCGCACCTGACGCGCGCCAGCGATCGACCACCTCGACATGGGGCAGTCCCCATCGGTTGCCGAATCCCGCGGAAATGATGGCCAGTTCAGGGCGCAGGGCCTGGACGAACGACGGGCTGGACGAGGTCCGGCTACCGTGATGCGGGACGATAACGACGTCAACGCGTTGCAAGCTTGCGGATCGCAATAGCGCCTCCTCTGCGGCGCGTTCGATATCCCCTGTCAGCAACAAGCGATGCGACCCGGCCGATATCTGCAGAACACAGGACGCATCATTGCCCGACAGCTTGCTTCTGGCGCCCGGATACAGGAATTCGAAGTCGATGCCATCCACCCGCCACGACTCGCCCGCAACACAGGGTTGCGCTACCGCGAGACCGTCAAGCGCCTCGCCAACGCGCTGCGTAACAACGGGCAGCGCATGAACGAGCGACGAAACACCACCGGCATGGTCGAGATCAGAGTGCGAAACCACCAGCTCGTCCAGTCTGTTGACACCTCGACCGGCGAGAAACGGCAGAACGACAGACTCTGCCGCGTCGCCACCACCTCGAAACGCGGGGCCTGTGTCAAAAAGCAGCGTACGTGAGCGGGTACCGATACTGACCGCCAGTCCCTGGCCAACATCCAGCACATCGACTGTGGCACAACCTGTGGCAGGTCGTGGTGGCTCGTAGAGAATGACAGCAAGCGCGGCCAGCCATGCGACATTGCGCCCCGGCCAACCCGGGGGACAGACAACCCAGGCGAGTGGCAGGAAAAGCAACGCCAACGAGCATCCAGTGATGGCCGGCGGCGTAACGCTGGCAGCTGGCAGTTGTGCAGCGTAGCCAATGGCCCCTTCGACCAGGCCCAGACTCACTGACGCCAACCGTAACAGGTGATCACCTACAATCTGCAGCGGCCCGTCAAGTAACAGGCCACAGAGTGTCAGCGGCACGGTAGTCAGGCTGAACACAGGCACGGCAAGCATGTTCACGAATGGCGCTGCCAGAGAAATGCGGCCAAAGATCAGCGCTGTAAATGGCATCAGTCCGAACAACAGCATCACCTGCATACCGCCAAGCTGGCGCGAGACTCGCAGCGGCCAGGTCAACATGCTGCCGGATTGAACAGGGACCAGGCGGCGCGCCATCCAGACCAAAACGAGTACGGCCAGGAATGACAGCTTGAAACCGGGCGCCAGCGTGGCCAGCGGTGATGCGGTTGAGATGAGCACGCTGGCCGTGGCGATCACCGTGAACGCCTGCACCGGCCTGAACCGCAGTACGGACAGTGCGACGAGACCGATCATGAGCACAGATCGCTGCGCTGGTATGGCGAGGCCGGATACGACCGAATAGGCAATAGCAAGGCACAACGCAGCAACCGTGGACGTCCGATGATGATTGCCGCAGCGGATGAAGACGCCGGAGATCACCGCAGCCAGGAAGTACCCGGCGGCCGCGACCATGCCGACATGCAAACCGGATATGGCCATCAGGTGCGTCGTTCCTGTGCGTGCGTAGCGGTCCCATTGCTCGCGTGTGACCAGGTGCCGCGCCCCAACAGAGATTGCAGACAAGACAGCCGCGCGTTCGGGCTCCGTTACGACCGCCACAGTCCGCTCGACGGCCCTGCGCCGCAGGCGATCGATGGGTCCCAGGTCGCCGCTTCGGATGAGTGTATTGCGCCGGCTATCGACCACGTAAGCAGTTGCTGCGATGTGTTTACGAAATAGCCAGGTTTCATAGTCGAAGACGCCGGGATTCGCCGCCCCCCGCGGACGACGCAGCCGCAGCTCAAGTTGCCAGACATCCCCGAGACGAATCTCGGCATCCGGCTCGAACCAGCTGATCCGGATCAGACCAGGCACCCATGGATTGTCGTGAACCTCACCCGTCACACTGACGGTTGGACCGTGACGCTGTGGAAAATCGATGACCCGGACCTCGGTCATGATGCTGTCACCGACAAATTCGGCCGGAATGCGTGCATCGATAACCTGTCCCGCCGCGAAAACAAACAGGCCATAGCCAGCGCAGAACAACACAACCGGCAGCGCACGATCGATAATGAACCCCGTAACAACGGCGCACGATGCCAGCAGAAACAGGTCGGAGTGTGACGTAAAGCTGCTAAGCTGCGGCGCGTAAACGCCGGCCAGCAGGTACAGGCAGGCCTTGTTCATCACATCGCCCCGGGCTGTCGAACCAGACGCCTTATCGAAACGGATTCAAGACAGAATGCCAAGACGGTTTTTTAGGAAATTCGCGTTCAAACGCCACGAGATCGCCGAGAAGTGGTTCATGACGCCGTTTCGGCACATGCTCCACGATCATCGCCTGTGGGGCATTCGTCGCAAGAGGGTGGTCCCGGCGTTTTCCCTCGGGCTCGCCGTCGCCTTCCTGCCGTTTCCGGGTCACTTCGTGGTGGCCGCACTGGCCGCCCTGGCACTGCGCGTCAATATTCCGGTTGCGGCACTCTCGACGTTAGTCGTCAATCCGCTGACCGTTGGCCCGCTGTTCTACTCCGCGTACGCACTTGGCAACGCCCTGCTCGGCATAGAGCCAGGCCCATTCTATTTCGAGCTTTCGCTCGACTGGGTGCAAAACGTATTTACAACAGTCTGGCTGCCACTGTCACTTGGCTGCGTGTTACTGGGTTCGGCGGCGGCTGTTGTCGGGTTCGTCGGGCTTGACGTGCTGTGGCGATACTCGCTACACGATTACAAGACAAAGAAGCGCAACAAACGCAATCACTGATTGCGCAGGACACCGTTCTCGAGGACCAGCACGCGATCCATTCGCGAGGCAATGGTCTGGTCGTGTGTCACGACCACAAGGCTGGTTTCGAGTTCGCGATTGAGCTCAAGCATCAGCTTCAGAACATGTTCGCCGTTACCGGCGTCGAGATTGCCGGTAGGTTCATCGGCCAGAACCAGCTGCGGGCGCGTGATCAACGCACGTGCAACGGCCGCCCGCTGACGCTCGCCACCGGACAACTCACCGGGTTTATGGGTCAATCGCTCGCCCAGCCCGACGCGAGCCAGGATCTCGCCCGCCTTTGCCAGTGCCTCCCTTTTCGGATCACGCCTGATCAGCAATGGCATAGCGACGTTTTCTGCCGCCGTAAATTCCGGTAGCAGGTGATGAAACTGGTAGACGAATCCGATGTAACGATTGCGCAGGTCGGCTTTGGACAGCTCATTGCTACTGTGCATCGGCTGGCCGTCGACGAACACTTCACCATCTGACGGGTCATCGAGACCACCCATGATCTGCAGCAGCGTCGTCTTGCCGGAGCCGGACGCACCGACGATCGCAACGCGTTCTGCAGCCCGCACGTTGAGATCGACGCCACTCAGGACGACGAGCTCTGAAGTGCCCTCACGAAATTTGCGCACAACCTTGCGGCATTCCAACACCGATTTAGTCGGCTCAGTCATAGCGTAATGCCTCGGCAGGTGCGGTCCTGGATGCAACCCAGGACGGATAGACGGTGGACACCAACGACAGGGCAAGTGCGATCGAGCTGATCACGAGGATATCTGCAAGCCGCAGTTCTGACGGCAGGTCACTGATGAAATAAACATCTGCGGCAAGAAATTTGATGCCGAATATTGCTTCAAGACCGCCAACGATGCTCTCCAGGTTCAGGGCCAGCAGAATACCAAACAGCACCCCGGCTGCCGTGCCAATGATGCCAATTACGCTGCCCTGGGTTATGAAAATTTTCAGGATGCTGCGGGGTTGCGCGCCGATCGTGCGCAATATTGCAATGTCTGTCTGCTTGTCTTTGACGACCATGACCAGCGTCGAAACGATATTGAATGCCGCGACCGCAACAACAAGAAGCAGGATCACGAACAGGATAGATTTCGTAATCTGAATCGATCGAAAGAAATTCACATGACGTCGAGTCCAGTCACCAACGAGAACGACCTCCCCATGTTCGAGCGCCACCTCACGAACGATCTCGTTCGCCGCATAAATTTCCGTTACTGCAAGACGCACGCCCGAAACAGCATCACGCATGCGATAGAGTTTTTGTGCATCCGACAGGTTGACGAACGCCAGTCGCCGATCGAACTCATACATGCCGACTCGGTAAATTCCGCTGACCACAAAGCGCTTGGTACGCGGCACCACCCCGGCCGGTGTAACGATGCCTTCTGCCAGCGTGACGGTGACCTTGTCACCAACCCCGACCTGCAGCACGTCGGCGAGCTCAACCCCGATCACGATGTTGAATGAACCTGCCTCCAGGCTGGTGAGATCACCTTCACGCATCGTGCCGCCGACGCCGGACACAGCATCCTCGGCAATGGGATCGATGCCGCGCAGCTCGACACCGCTCAAGCTGTTGGCAAAAACCAGTAATGCCTGACCGGATACATACGGCGCTGTTGCATGAACCCGTTCGTTGCTGTCAGCCACCTCAACGAGCGTCTGCCAGTTTTCGATCTCGCCCTCAAGCCCTTCTATGCTCGCGTGAGCCGTCATCGCAAGCAGTCGTTCCTGTAACTCGCGTTCGAAACCGTTGACGACTGACAGCACGAGTATCAGTACTGCAACAGCAATCGCGATACCGAGCATGGAGATCGCGGAAATCAGGGACACAAAATTGTTGCTACTGCGAGAGCGCACATAGCGACTGCCAATCCATGATTCGAAACGACTGCTCATGATCACTCGTAACGCAACGCGACGGCCGGGTTCACCATGGCCGCGCGTCGTGCCGGATAAAGCGTCGCCAATGACGTCAGCACGAATGCCGAGACCGCTATCGTGATCACGTCGGCCGACTCGAGCTCTGAAGGGATACGCGTCACGTAGTAGACATCGCCGGGCATGATCTGGAAGCCGAACCATTGTTCAAGCACCGGCACGATAACCGGCACATTGATCGCAACGACGATGCCGAGCAGCACACCGACGATCACGCCTGCCCAGCCAATGATCGCGCCCTGAATAAAGAAGATACGCACGACACCACCCGCTTTCATACCGAGCGTGCGCAGCACGGCGATATCGTTGGTCTTGTCGGTCACGACCATGACCAGGCTCGCCACGATATTGAACGCCGCCACGCCAATGATCAGCGACAGCATCAGTGACATCATCATTTTCTCGAGACGGATGGCGCGAAAGTAACTGGCGTTTTCGATAGTCCAGTCACTTGCAATGACGGTGTCACCCAACCGCTTCCGCAATTCGGCCGAAATGGCAGGCGCCTGCATGACATCATCAGCACGGTAACGAATCGCGGTCACCTCGTCACCGATGTCGAGGACCGCGGCAGCATCGCGCACATTGACCAGCGCGAGGACGCTGTCGTGCTCTTGCAGTCCGGCTTCGAACACACCACGCAAAATGAATCGTTCCAGTCGCGGCTCAAGCGTTCCATCACCCACCGGGCGCGGTATCAGGAGCACAACACCATCACCGATGCGGACACCGAGGTCGAGCGCGAGCAAGCGACCGAGTATGACGCTACGACTATCGGGCTGCAGGCTATCCAGTGAGCCTTCGATGAGATTGATCAGATCACCTGACATCGCTGCTTCGTAATCCGGATCCACTCCGTGCACGAGAACCGCCCGCAAGTCGCGGCCAGATTGAATCATGCCCTCCATGTGCACGAATGGTGCGGCAGCGGCAACGCCGGGCTGCGACGCGACGTCATCACGTAATGTCCGCCAGTCTTCGGTGATCCGGGCCGGGCCCGTTACATTGCCATGCGCCGACATGCTCAGCAGTCGATTGCGCAATTCGCCCTCGAAACCGTTCATAACCGAGAGGATGACAATCAGTGCCGCCACACCCAGTGCTATTCCCAACAGGGAAATGAGCGTGATGAATGAGACAAACCGGGTACGGCGCTTCGCCCTCAGATAGCGAAGCCCGACAAGGAATTCGACGGGGTTGATCATCGCAACGCATTAAACCACATTAGAATCGTGACGTGATTCACAAAAACGAAAATCGCCTAAGATCCTTTGATATCAATTGTTTTTTGACCAGACTTTGAGTGATATAGTCGGTCTCAATTGAAGGAGAAGCTGTCATGGCGAAGCTACGAATTTTTGCTGTATTGGCCCTGTTGTTCGGCGTTCTTGGGACGGCAAATGCCCAGACGTTGGAAATGGAAGGTGTAGCATCCGGATCTGACGATGCACGGCCACGTTCTGGCATGACGGCTGCAAGTGTCGAGTCCAGGTTCGGCGCCCCGGAAGCGAAAGTCGCACCGGTAGGCGATCCGCCGATCGCGCGCTGGGAATACAAGGACTTTGTTGTGTTCTTCGAGTATGACCGCGTGATTCACACTGTCACCAAGCGCCAGGCATCTAGCTAGGATTTTTCAGGAAACGCCCGGGCAGGAAACTGCCCGGGCGTTTTTTTATGTGATAATCCCGAGCCGCGAAGTCAAGACCCTAGCTTGTGGCTCAACAACCCTTCCTCATCAGCGCGACGCAGAAGCTGCCGCGGCCCGGGCAACCGTTTGGCTGGGGCCAGCTCATTGGCGCGAGCGCCGCACTGGCCATCGCAGAGCTGGCTACCACGCAGGACAATCCCGTCGTGGTACTGGCCGAGGATCCACGCCAGGCCGATCAGCTCGAAGCGGCCATCCGCTTTTTCGCAGGCAGCGATATGGAGGTGCACCATTTCGTAGAGTGGGAAACACTCCCCTGGGATAATTTTTCGCCGCACCAGGACATCATCTCGGAACGGCTGTCGGTTCTCGCGACGATGAGCAGCATGACGACCGGCGTTCTCATCGCATCTGCACCGGTCCTGCTTCAAAAGCTCCCGCCCGTCGACTATGTCGCCGCACGATCCCTGTCATTGCGAAGCGGACAGGCATTGCCGCGGGATGCCTTTGTCGACTCACTCATCGCAGCAGGATACCTGCGGGTGCCACAGGTCAGTGAGCACGGTGAGTTTGCCGTCCGCGGCTCCCTGATCGATATCTATCCGATGGGATCCGCGCGGCCGATCCGCATCGACTTCTTTGACGACGACATCGAGTCCCTGCGTTACTTTTCTCCAGGAACCCAGTTGTCTGGCGAGATTATCGATCAGGTCGAGGTTCTACCCGCCCGGGAAATTCCACTGGACGCTGATTCGATACGCGGATTTCGCGAGCGCTATCGCGAGAGGTTCGAGGGCCAGCCCGGCAAGTCCCGCGTCTATCGCGAGATATCCGATGGCATTGCGCACGGTGGCATCGAGTACTACCTGCCTTTGTTCTTCGAATCGACCGCCACCCTGCTCGACTACCTTCCGCAGGATTGCGTTGTACTGGCACCGCAAGGACTCGAAAGCACTCTCGATCAGACATGGCATGAGATCGAAGAACGCTACGAACTGAGTCGGCTGGATCCCGAGCGACCGATACTGTCGACCGAAGAGACGTTCAATTCACCGGCGGACATGCTGGCTCAAATGGGGGACTTGCGGCAGATTCGTTATTCCGCACAGTCCCTCGCGGATCACGGCAATAACTTCAACCTGCACACTCGATTGCCGCCTGCACTGAAGATCGAAGCACGCTACGAAGACGCAGCCGGCGCCCTGATGCGCTTTCTCGACGAGTTCGACGGGCGTGTGTTGTTTACGAGCGATTCGGCTGGCCGCCGTGAACAAATCTACGAGTTGCTTGCGGGACGAAATCTCGACCTGGTTCGCGTCGATGACTGGGGCTCGTTCAGCACAGCCGGTCAACGTGTCGGGGTTGCCATTGCTCCGCTCGAGAACGGCGTTGTCCTGACCGCCGCGAACATCGCGATCATCAGTGAACAGCAGCTGTTCGGCGAACGAGTACGACAAAAAACGCGGCGGCGGCGCATTGAGCGCGATCCCGAAACCATCATTCGCCAGCTTGACGACCTGGAAGCCGGATCACCGGTCGTGCACGCGGAATACGGCGTCGGTCGCTACCAGGGCCTGACGACGCTTGAAGCTGGTGGCATCATTGCTGAATTCCTCGAACTGCAGTACGCGGACGGCGACAAGCTCTACGTACCCGTGCATGCGCTTGAACTGATTTCGCGGTACACCGGCGCATCTGCTGACAACGCACCTCTGCATCGTCTGGGCAGCGACCAGTGGGCCAAGGCACGCAAACGCGCCATCAGCAAGATTCGCGACGCTGCGGCAGAGCTGCTCGATGTCTACGCGCGCCGCGCGGCCAGACCCGGACATAGCTTTAAATGGCCTGAAGGTGACTATCGCGCATTCGAGAGCGACTTCCCGTTCGAGCCTACGGAGGACCAGGCACGCACAATTGACGAGGTACTGGCCGACCTCGCGTCGGACAGCTCAATGGACCGCATCGTCTGCGGCGACGTTGGCTTCGGCAAAACCGAGGTAGCACTACGTGCCTCTTTCGCCGCGGTGCACGGCGGCAAACAGGTTGCGATCCTCGTGCCAACGACATTACTCGCGCAGCAACATGGCCAGACCTTCAATGACCGTTTCGCCGACTGGCCTGTTCGCGTCGAGATGTTGTCGCGTTTCCAGTCCGCCAAGGCCGTCAAATCAATTGTCGAGGGGCTGAAATCGGGCAGTGTCGACATCGTCATTGGTACCCACCGACTGCTACAGCACGTCAAAGACATCAAGGATGTCGGCCTCGTGATCATTGATGAAGAACATCGATTCGGTGTACGCCACAAGGAGGCGATCAAGTCGCTGCGCAGCGCGATCGACGTGCTGACTCTGACTGCTACGCCGATTCCGAGAACGCTCAACATGGCACTGGGCGGTATTCGTGACATGTCCTTGATCACTACACCGCCGGCGGAACGGCTCGCCGTCAGGACTTTTGTCACCGAATGGAACGACGTCCTGGTTCGCGAAGCCTGCTTGCGCGAGATCAAGCGCGGCGGCCAGGTGTTTTTTATTCACAATAGAGTTGAAGACATCGGCCGGATCGGCGAAGCGTTGGCAAAGCTGGTGCCGGAAGCGCGGATTCGTGTTGGTCATGGCCAGATGCCCGAACGTGAACTTGAGCAGGTCATGCTCGACTTCTACCACCGCCGCTTCAACATCCTGCTCTGCACGACTATTGTCGAAAGCGGCATCGATGTACCGACCGCCAACACCATCATCATCAATCGTGCGGACCGATTCGGCCTCGCACAGCTGCATCAGCTTCGCGGTCGTGTCGGCCGCTCGCACCATCGTGCATTCGCGTACCTTTTCGCGCCGCCCAAGGCGGCAATGACGGCTGATGCCGTCAAACGACTCGAAGCCATCGATTCGCTCGAGGACCTTGGCTCTGGATTCACGCTGGCAACACATGATCTCGAAATTCGTGGTGCCGGCGAATTGCTCGGTGATACACAAAGCGGGCAAATTCACGAAATCGGGTTTTCGCTGTACACCGAACTGCTTGGCCGCGCTGTCGATTCCCTGCGCGATGGCCGCGAACCCGATCTTGACGAGCCGCTGGATGCTGGCGTCGAGATCAATGTGCACGTGCCGGCATTGCTGCCCGATGACTACGTGCCAGACGTTCACTTGCGACTCATCCTGTACAAGCGTATTTCGGGCTGCAATTCGCCCGAAGACCTGCGTGAGCTGCAGGTTGAGCTCATCGACCGCTTTGGCCTGCTGCCGTCAGCTGCGAAGAACCTGTTGCGCATGGCGTCAATCAAGCAGCGGGCAACCACACTCGGCATCGAGAAGATCGACGCAGCAGATGGGGGTGGCTACATTGTTTTTGGCAAGAACAGCAGGGTTGACCCGGTCGAACTGATCAGCTTGGTGCAAAATGATGGCCAGACGTACAAATTACGGGGCTCGCACAGGCTGCAGTTTCATCAGGATCTTAGTAATCTGGACGTACGCTTCAAGAGCATCGAGAAACTCCTCGAAAAACTTGCGATTAAATAGCCGGAACTCCCAGAATAGGCCCATGAATAGATTCGCAACCTTACTGACGACCGTACTGTTCCTGGCAACGGCAGCCGCCCAGGAGGCTGTCGACGACGAGTTGCTCGAGGAACCGCCGATACGTCGCTACACAGTAGAAGTCATTGTCTTCTCCTACGAAGAGAATGTGTCGGTCGGTTCTGAGATATTTCTCCCGGACGAACCGCCACCCGAGGAGGAGCCGCTCCTTGACGAAGACGGCAATGTCTTCGGCGATGACATGGCAGCTGCGGACGATGAAGTCGTCGAGCAAGAAGCGCCACCTGCGTGGACCGTGGTTCTGCCTGTGAGCACTGCTGCGAGTGAAGACGACGGTGATTTAAATCCGTTCGAACTCGTTCTCCTGCCTGAGGAAAAGTTCACGCTGGTGGACGCCGCGCGACAATTCGAATTGCTGGACGCGTACGAGACGATGATGCACTTCGGCTGGACGCAGCCGACGTTTCCCGAAGAGGACACGCCAGCCATCGAGCTACGGCTGCTGGCGCAGCCACCTGAGGCTCTTGACGGCACGTTGACCCTGTACCTGAGTCGCTACCTGCACCTCGTCGTCGACCTCGCACTCGATGCGCCGGGCGAGTTCGAGGAAGAAGTCGTCGATGACGACTCCTTTTTCAGCTTCAGTGATGCCCGGGACCGGTATGGCGATGACGACGCGTTCGCAAGCATGCCAGTGCGGTTCCACATTCAGGAGAACCGCATTCTGAAAAATGGTGAGCTACGCTACTTCGACCATCCGAAATTCGGCGTTCTCGTAAAAGTAACGCGTGTTGAAGAGCCCGAGGAAGAGGACGAGGACAGCGCGATCGACGCAAGCGGGACTTTAGCCGGGCGGACTACTCAGTAAGTCATCCATGAATTCAGCTGCCGTCTGATTTTCGGCCGAACCTACCCCGACCCGGAACGACACGGTGACAAATCGCGAAACCGTCGAACGCGGGTGATGCAGGCCCAGTTCTCGAACTGCTGCTGAAATCCGCGATGCAAACTCCCGCACACCATCCTCATCCGATGCGTGCGACAGCACGACGAGTTCGGCGCTGTTAATCCTGCCTACGACATCGCTCGCTCGCCTGAGACAGCGTCGTATCGCTCGCCCGACCCGCCGTAGACAGGAGTCCGCCGCGTGACGCCCGAAGACTTCGACGTAGGCATCAAATTCGTCAAGGGTGAATACGACCAGCGACAATGCGCTGTTCTCTCTCGCTGCAACGGCCCAGTCATGCTCCAGGACCTCACGAAATGCGCGCTCATTCGTCAGCCCCGTCACCGGGTCATCGCGCGACAGGTCGCGAATTCGACGCTTGGCTTTGAGTAACGCATGGTGCATATCGCTACCGCCGATAGCGGAAGCACCGCCGCGCCAGAACGCTACGTAATAGCGCGCGTCTGATTCGTCCGGCATTTGCAGGGGCTTGAGTGCCAGCAGGTACTCCTTGCCACCCAATTCAACCGGGAAGCTGGTCTCATGCTGGGAGCGCACGGACTCGGAAATTTCGAGCGCGAGCTCACGTCCGACAAGCTGCTCGATGACATCGGCAAACGGTTTCTCGCGTATGTCCTCACCCGTAATGGACTCAAATGCCTGGTTGCTGAGCTCAACCGGCCAATCCGAATGATCGACGCGTACGACGACAAGCGGCTCGGCTGTCGCCTTGATAACCTGTTCCAGAATTTTGCGATTAATCGACATCAGCGCGACCTGAAAAACTCCTTGAGCACCTGCATAGCCTGCGATCTGGCCGACAGGGTACTGGATTCAACGTCATCGTGTATTGGCTTTTCACCGCGACCGGCTGCCTTGTTGACGATCAATGACAGGCACGCATAATTCAAGCCGAGTTCCATCGCGAGGCTGGCCTCCGGCATCGCCGTCATGCCGATAAAGTCGGCGCCATCTCGTTCCAGACGATCGACCTCAGCCGCCGATTCCAGTCGCGGCCCCTGGGTCGCCGCGTAGACACCGCCATCCAGGCAATCGACACCGGCCGCCTCGGCCGCCGCAAGTAAGGACGTGCGCAGCGTCTGTGCGAACGGCTGGGTAAATTCGATATGGGCGAATCCGGACGCGGGTTCGTTGTAGATCGTGTGCGCGCGGCCCCAGGTGTAATCGATGATCTGATCCGGTACCGCGACCTGCCCGGGCTCGCGCACATCGGAGACAACCCCGACGGTGTTCAGCGCAATCACATTGTCAGTGCCGAGTTCCTGCAGGGCGGCAAGATTCGCGCGATAGTTGACAACGTGCGGCGGCAGTGAATGGTCGTCGCCATGGCGCGGCAGCACGAATACGTTGCTGCCCCCGAAATCGACCGGTCGAATCGGGGCGGAAGGCTCTCCGAATCGAGTGTCGATGCGACGAACTTCGCCGTTCGCCGCAAAGGACTCAAAACCACTGCCAATGATGATGGCGAATTGTTCGCTCATGCGTCCAGCTCCAGTTCCGGACGCTCGGTCCAGCGCGACAGTGAGGAATTTGCCTGCTGCCAGAGTTCGCTCGCTCGCAACGACTCGCGAAGAACGTGCCCCGTGCCATGCAGTCGTGCAAGCCTGACCAGCGACAGGGGATTTGAGTAATCACTGAGTGACTCTACCGCCTGCTCGGCACGACGCCGGTCATTGCAGACAAGAATCATGTCGCAACCCGCGTCGAGGGCACGCCGCGAGCGCCGTCGCATCGAGCCATACGCATCCGTGGCCTTCATGCTCAGGTCGTCACAAAATATAGCGCCGCCGAAGCCTAGCCGTGAACGGAGCTCGCGCTCAATCCAGTAGGTCGAGAAACCCGCCGGCATGTCGTCCATTTCCCGATACACAACATGCGCGAGCATGACACCTGCAACCTGCCCGTTGCTGATCAGTTTGTCGTAGGGACGCATGTCATCGAGAACATCGCCGTATTCTCGCCGATCAACCGGTAAATCGAGGTGCGAATCGGCTACGACAGCCCCATGACCGGGAAAATGCTTGGCAACCGCCGCCATCCCGGCGCTGCGTAGCCCACGAGCGAACGCTGCAGCCAGATCGCCAACCGCACCAGGTTTGCTATGAAATGCGCGATCGCCGATGACCTCGCTGACACCCCAGTCGAGATCCACGCAGGGCGCAAAGCACAGATCGATGCCGGCCGCGCGCAGTTCGGAGGCGATTAGCCAGCCTGCCTGCCGCGCAAGAACTGTTGCCGACTCCGGGTCTACGTCGTACTCGATGCCGAAATGCCGCATGGCGGGAATCCGGCTGAATCCTTCGCGAAAGCGTTGCACGCGACCGCCTTCATGATCGACAGCGACAAGTAGCGGCGGACTGCGGAGTGCCCGAATCTCGCTGACCAGATCCGCAATCTGGTCGGCTGATTCGTAATTCCGGGTGAAGAGGATGACGCCGCCCACGGCGGGTTCGCGCAACAGATCACGGTCGGCTGGCGTTAGCGCAACCCCTTCCACATCGAGCATCACCGGTCCGAGAGACATAGTCTGATTCTACAAAAACGCGATAAATTATTGAAATTACTTGTTAAACACCGCAATAGACTCCACATGCGCCGTGTGCGGGAACATGTCAATAATACCCGCCGACTCGCACGTGTAACCCTTTTCATTGACCAGCGTACCTGCGTCGCGTGCCAGCGTCCCCGGATGGCAGGACACATACACGATCCGCCTGGGGCCTATCCTGTCGATGTGCTCGACGATTTCCTGCGCGCCGCTGCGGGCAGGATCGAGTAGCACGAGATCCCAGCCCTCACGCAGCCAGCCCTCGGAGCCATCGATGGCACTCAGGTCAGCCTGCCTGAATTTCGCGTTGCCGATGCCGTTCAGCTCCGCGTTCGCTGCGGCTGCTTTGACGAGCATCGCATCGCCCTCCACGCCAAGCACCTCGCCTGCATGCCTCGCCAGCGGCAGTGAAAAATTGCCAATACCACAATACAGGTCCAACACACGGTCCTCGGGACCCGGCCCAAGCAGATCCACCGCCTGGTGCACCATGCGCCGATTGATCTCACTGTTGACCTGCACGAAGCCAACCGCATCGAACGCAATTCGAACATCGAATTCCGGCAAGTCGTAATACAGGGGATCCGCGCGAGCTTCCGGTTCCAGCAACATGATGGAATCGAGGCCTCCCGGTTGCAGGTAGACACGAATGTCGTGATCTACGCCGAATGCGCGCAGGAGTGCTTCGTCGTCCGGTGTCGGTGCGTCGAGCACTCGAAACACCATCGCCGTAGCGTTGTCGGCAACTGCGATCTCGACTTGCGGCAGGCGTGCACTGATCGACAATGCTCCAACCAGTTCGCTCAGCGCATCGATCATGCCGTCAACGGGCTGCGCAAGTACCTCACAGCGATGCATGTCGGTAATAAACGGCGCATGCCGCTCGCGAAACCCGACCAGCACCCGGCCTTTCGCGTGTACGTCCTTTACTGCGAGTCGAGCACGTCGACGATAATTCCATCCGGGCCCCGTCATCGGCTCGAACCAGGTCGCAGGTGTCACGCGACCAATGCGCTCGAGATTATCCCTTAGCGCCTGCTCTTTGATTTGGCGTTGCTGCGCTTCGCTGACGTGCTGTAATGAACAGCCACCACAACGCCCGTAGGCTTCGCAGCGCGCCTCGATGCGTTCGGGCGACGCTTCAAGCACTTCGAGCAGTTCGGCTTCATCAAAATTTCGTCGTGATTTGCGGCGCTGAAAACGCACCTCTTCGCCAGGCAAGGCGCCGGCGACGAAGACCTTCTTGCCATCGATCGCCGCAATGCCGCGCCCATCATGTGACGCAGTCTCGATCCTGGCCGTTTCCGGCTCGCGGCGGCGCTGACGGCGGGCCACTAGTCGGCCCAGGCTTCGAGAAATTCGTTCAGATGTGGCTGGTCGAGCGACGTGAGCGTCGATCTTACGAGCTCGAATTCGCGAGCGAGACCGCGCTCATCGAGGTTTCCGCGCATCAACTCGTAGCGCAGATACACAAGCCACGTGTTCAATACATCCGTTTCGCAGTAGTCACGAATCTCTTGAACGCCGCCTTCGAGGAACTTGTCCCAAACCTTGGCGCCGCTCATGCCGAGCTTGCCTGGAAACCCGAGCATTACGGCTATCTGGTCGAGACTCGCACTGGCGCGGGGCTGATAGGCGGCCAGCACGTCCATCAGGTCAGTGTGGCGCGAATGAAAACGACTCCGGTAGTTGTTCCATTTGAAATCACGATCGGATTCGCCATTTTCCCAGTAGCGCGGTGCCTGGATGCCATGCCGAAGTGCACGATAGTGAAGTACCGGCAGGTCAAAACCACCGCCATTCCAGGAAACGAGGTCGGGTGTGTAGCGATCGATACCGTCGAAGAAGCGTCGTACGAGCTCAGCCTCATCTGATTCTTCATCGCCCAGGCTCCACACGCGAAAACTGTCGCCGGTACGCAGGGCAACCGATATTGCGACAACACGATGCTGGTGCAAGGGCAGGAACTCCCTGCCACTCTTCTGCAGTTGCTTGAAGATCATGGCCGTCGCAACGTCTTCATCGGCAACGCCGTCAAGATTCCACATGCGGCGCCCAAACTCAACGTCGGGAACGGTCTCGATATCAAACGAAAAACAATGCATCGACTAGCCGCCTGCGCGCGCCTGGAGCATCAGGTCTTTCATCTCCCGGACGGCAACCGTCAGCCCGTCAAATACCGCACGCGCCACTATGGCATGCCCGATATTGAGTTCGACGATTTCCGGGATACGGGCAATGTCCATGACGTTGCCGTAATGCAGGCCGTGCCCAGCGTTTACGACCAAACCAATAGCAGCTGCGTGTTTCGCTGCCGCGACCACCCGGTTTAGCTCCTCTCGTTGAGCGTCGCCCTCGGCATCCGCATAGCTACCCGTGTGCAGCTCGACAACAGGCGCACCTGCCGCAACCGCCGCATCCAGTTGTGCCGGGTCCGGATCGATGAACAAAGACACACGAACTCCGGCCGCCGCCAAACGCTTACAGGCGTCCTTCACCCTGTCGACCTGGCTGAGTACATCGAGGCCACCTTCGGTGGTGAGCTCCTCGCGGCTTTCTGGCACCAGGCACACGTCGGTTGGCTTGAGCTTCTCGGCAATGCCGATCATTTCGTCAGTCACGGCCATTTCGAGATTCATGTGTGTACGCATGGTCTCGAGAATCTGCACCAGGTCATGATCCTGTATGTGGCGGCGATCCTCGCGCAGGTGCACCGTAATACTGTCCGCGCCCGCCTGCTCCGCCATGATGGCAGCCTCGAAAGGACGCGGATACGGTGTACCGCGAGCCTGGCGCAGTGTCGCCACGTGATCGATGTTGACGCCAAGATGAAGTGGGTTGGAATTCATGCCAGTATTCTAACGCCGATGCATCTCGAGTAGCACCTTCCGGCTCTTGAGCTCTTTGCCACCAAGGTGAAATGAGATGACCTCGCGCATGAGCCTCGTCGCCGCACGCAGGACACCAGGCTCGTTGAATTGTTGCCCGGCTATCGCGGTCAGCAGCGCACCGCTGAATACCAGGGGGCCATCATCACGGCTGACAGCGACAGCGCCCTGTTCCATACGGTACTGATAGTGTTGCCCGGGATCGAGTGGCTGCGTCGTTCCCGATTCATGATCGAGGTTCAGGGCGTATCCGGAGAACCGCAACAGCTCCATTTCGAACCGGCGCAGCACAGGTGCGACATCGGTTCCCGCTCCCGCGAGCGCATGAATGGTCTGGGCGTAAGCCTCGAATATGTCAGGCTGCGGATCGTGGCGATGCAGGAGATGCAGGATGAGTTCGTTGACGTAGAAGCCCGACAGCAGTGCATCTCCTGACAGGCTCAGCGGCGCTCCGCGTACTTCGGCGCCTGTCAGCGTGCCAAGGTCCGATTTGATAACCCACGACATCGACAACGGCATGAACGGACGCAATACGCCTTTGAGGCGAGACCGCGCCCCGCGACTGCCTCTCGCGACCACCGAAAGTTTGCCGTGATCGCGGCTCAGCACATCCAGAATCTGGCTCGAATCGCGGAACGGCCGGTGATGCAGAATGAATGCAGCCTGTTGCTGGACTCGCCGTTGTGATGACATGACTACAGCGTGCCCCTGCTACGTGGATTCGTAGCCGAGGCTCAACAAGTCCTTCTCGCTGTCCGCCCAGTTGTCCTTGACCTTGACCCACAACTCCAGGTGAACCGGTCGTTGTAGTTGTTTTTTTAGCTCGAGGCGCGCCTCTTTGCCGACCCGCTTGAGCACACTGCCCCCCTTACCCACAACAATGCCCTTTTGGCTATCTCGCTCCACCCAGATGATGGCGTTGAC
>Ga0255052_10000599_pt1 | contig 28969 bp, 33 predicted proteins | sample JV7_2_21_MG_FD_188632 | JGI IMG/M metagenome (GOLD analysis project Ga0255052, IMG submission 188632) | Seawater microbial communities from Jervis Inlet, British Columbia, Canada - JV7_2_21 | ecosystem: Environmental > Aquatic > Marine > Inlet | place: Canada: British Columbia | collected...
TATTTGCTGTATATTCAACACTGACTTTTAAGTCGCCTTGCCCTACTTTAACTATCTTATTGGAGAGGTTACCTATAGGTTCTAAGATTACTCTGAACAGTACAATCGAAACGAACAAAATTAAACATACTGAAAGAACAGATGTTACAGTTATTAAAATCCCAATTCTTTTAAGGAAAACCCCTCGCTCATTATTAATGGCAGCAAGGTCAGACTGATAAAGATTTGTCAGTCCGCCAATCACTGGTTTAATAGCATCGACAACAGGTCTAAATTTATCAAGATATAATTCTCTCTTTATCTCGGGATCCTGGCTTTTAACGACCTCATTGGCTGCCTCGAAAAGAGACTGGTTTTTCTGCCAGAGATCAGAAATATAATTATCTTCTTCTGTAGTAGTTGGCTTACGGTTTATAATCCATTTGCCCAAGTTTGATTTTTCATGGTTAAGTTCACCATCAAACGGCCAATCATCGACGACATGTTCAGTAACTTCGTCTACCCATGTTATGATTTCTAAATAACTGACATTGATAGATTCGCTTATCATTAACATATCAGTTTCTATTTTTTCCATTTTTTCAAGTTTCTTTATTACAACAACAGAACTAATTGCTATTATAATGCTGATAGTGAACAGGATTGCCACTCCCACAGCCATAATTTTTTTCAAGCTCATGTTTTTTCCTCCACTCTATTGTGGCCCAATTATTTTGTTTCCAGTCGAAGAGGCACTTGGGTTAGCGGTTTTCCGAGCCTACTTATACCGATTTCGATATCCCAATACCCAGACATCATTAAATTCATCTTTGCCGTATATCCATCACTCGAATTCTTAGCCTTTACCCTATATTTCATGGGTAGCATTCCATTCATGGGAGGCATTGAATAAATTATTTTCAGCTTTGCATCGGTTACAGGCTGACTTTTAGAATCTGTAATCCTGATGTTGAGATTATTTTCACCTACTACAGGAGTATCGCTATCCATTGTTATTTTGACATTAAGACCGTCTGCCTTTTTGACGACCTCATATGGTGCAGCATATACTGTCCCTGCAATAGCAAGGACAAAGATAAGCGTCAACATTTTTTTCATCTTTTTACCTCCGTAAGTTTTAAATATTGTTATTTGCCTTTACTCTAATTACTAATGTTCTTATATGTTTATCGGATCTTACTCGATTTTCCTTAAGATTTAAGCGAATTATCTGTAGAGTCTGAACTTACTCAACCTTATCGATAACCTCAATAAATCATCAACATTAAGACTGACTCATTTTATTGATATGACGGATTTATCAATGAAATTCAGCATGTTTCGAGCTTATTGACTTTTAGATAGTATCGTCAGTTTAATCTCCGCTTCAAATTAATTGACCGACAGGTGTTATCAATTATAAATAGTGGGCTATAAAGGAAATAGATTCCGGATTAAGCCCGGAATGACAGAGAGTGAAAAGAAACTTTTTACCCCAATAAGTTTGCTGTTAAGTAATTTTTCTCACAGGTTTTAAAATGCCCATTAATAATACTACCGGAACTGTTATAGCAAGCAAAATAAATGCAATAAGGCAGAACCTGTCAAAAAGCAATATTGCTTCTTTTATTTCAGCTCCTGAGGCAAAAGCTTTTTTGAGGTGCTCATGATACAAATACAGTTGTATTAGCTCAAGGGGTATAAAAATCAATACGACGATAACTTTTTTTACTCTAAGCCACAGTTGAGTATTTAAAACCCAATTTGAGGCAATTAACATTCCCAGTCCGCTTAATATAATGATAAAAAGCCCTGCTGTTTCAACATAGATGAGTGAAAGGTATTCCTGTATTAACCACATTTCAACCTCACCCTGTTTTGACAGACGAGAAAGAAATATCAACAGAAATCCTCCTGAACTTGGCCCTAACCATGTAACTATCCCTATGATATGAAATAGCTTAAAGAGGTTATATTTCATCTGCTCAAGACTATTGCTGGAATGATAAATTTACTCATCACAGACAGTATATCAAAACAAAATTGGATACGCTATTACATAACATTTTAAGTTGCGGTTGCTTATAAATCTTGTTATGATTTAATCAATGAAAAAGCAATTGTCAGCAATTGAACAATTCTAAAAAAAGAGGAGCCAGATGAGAGTAATTAAATTCTTGATAGTATTTTTCATTCTTGCAGGAGTTACTTTTGCCCAGAATGCAGAAGAGAAGAAGAGCGTTTATAGAGCAACTATTGATAAGGACGGCATACAAAAGATAGAGGTATTGGGAGGGGGATATTTTTACAACCCCAACTATATTATTGTGAAAAAAGATATTCCGGTTGAATTAATAGTAAAGAAAGAAACAGGAATAGTTCCTCATAATATTGTAATTAAACAACCTGAGGTCGGCATGGACATCAGAGAATCCATGAGCACGAATCAGAAGGTCATAAAATTTACTCCTAATAAAACAGGAAAGTACCCCTTTTACTGTGATAAAAAACTGCTTTTCTTTAAAAACCACAGAGAAAAAGGTATGGAAGGCATCATAGAAGTGATTGAATAAAAGAGATGTTATTTATAATTGCTTTCATGCTTGCGTTAACATCGACTACTCATGACCTGATCGATACTGCCATAAAAAACTATAAAAGTATCGAATCCTACCAAGTGACATTAAGGGCTTCAAATAATACTGCTACTGACGAAATAAAATATTATTTTAAAAAACCCGGATTCGTGAAGATGGAATTCTTAAATCCCCATAAAGGGGCTGTCCTTATATATAACCCCTTTAAAACAGAAGTGAAATTGATGCCTTTTGGTTTTTTAAGATTTTTTGTATTGACACTTAGTCCGGAAAACAGACTGATTAAAAGTTCTACAGGTCACGGGGTAGATGAGTCTGATATTGGTGCACTATTGAAGATGGTTAAGAGACTTCAATCTCATGGAAACACAATGAAATTAAAAGATGAGACAGTAGGAAAAAGACAGACCGTGCTTATCAGAGTTGAAGGCAAGGGAGATTTCAATGTAGATGACATACACATGTATCTCCTTTGGCTTGATAAAAAAACCCTTATGCCGTTAAAGGTGTCTGCATACAATACTCAGGGCAAATTGATTGAAGAACTTTTGATGGATGACCTTCAAATCAACATAGAATTTCCAGAGAATTTTTTTAACCTTTAGGTTTCAATTAACATTAGAAATGTTGTATTAAAGACAAAGCCTGTTAGTATGCGGGGAGGATGGATTCTCGATGCGAGTACTCGAGAGTCGCTACGACCAGCCCGTAATGACATATTGAACAACATCATGCAAGCAACATCTCAAACTCTTTCATATTAAAGGAACTCTCATGGGCCTTCTTCATCCATCTGGCACAGCGGTTTACATCCAGGGGGATTCCAACAGGCGGGATACCGAGTTTAATGCATAACCTCATTCCGTGGACAAGCTCCGGAACACAGGCAATTCCCATTGCACCGGGTTTTTGATGTTCGTCTTTTATCTTCTTAAAAAGCTTCTCGAGATCCAGTGATACAGAAATGTAGGGGTGAATACGATACTTCTTCAGCAGAACGCTCCCGAGATGAATAAAACAATCTTTTGTACATCCTTTGCATACGGATTCATATTCTCCGGCAACAGATTTACATTCCGGCCTGAAATCACGCAGGCAATGTGCAATAAGCGAGAACTTGTACGTACTTCGTTGAAACGCTTCTTTGTAGATCCTGTTTACAAGCTCAATCTCGATCATATATAAGTGATATTGAAATTCCTTTGTTCGTATGATGCTGTCAAATTTTTGTGAAACAGGGAGAGATTTTAAGTGTGATTTAACTCCGGTGGTATAAACAGACAGTGATTCTTTTAAAGTTTTCATGACAAATGACCTGAGTGATTTATCCGCCCGGACTCCCTTAATCCTGTTTACAAAAGAACTTTTACCACTGGCTTTTTGTATCTGTATAAGAAGTTCCTTTTCATCAGGACATCGTGTCAGGAACAGATTGGTCAGTTTTCTGATAACAGAGTAGTACTGATCTGTATCAGTATCGTTTCCGTATAAAGAATAAGTTTTTCCCTGGAGAGTCATCGTTCTTATTAATTATAAGCGGTAAAAAGAAATATTAAACGATTCCCTGAAGATTTATGTTTGCTTTAACCAGGGATTGGTGTCAGGACTTGAATTTTAGCATTCATTCAATCCTTCTCCTCAAATACCACTTGCCTGCCAACAAACCTCCCTCTGTGACAAATAGGATAAAAGAGATATGGCTGAACTCCAATCCCCACCCAGAGTGCCGGGTAACAAGTAAATGGCTCATCCATCATTACTCATCACTGTTTTTCATTTGACTTTCCCCCATATATCTTTTAAGTTAAACACCACATTTTCCTAAATTCTCAATATAAAATTGCCTGTGCATCTTGATAAAGGAATTATTAATATATGAAACTCGTTAAATACAGCCGTCATGCAAAAAGGAGAATGAGCGAGAGGGGTGTGAGTGAAGAAGATGCTGCACTTACTATAGATGGTCCTGAACTCATGGAGCAAAGCTTAAAAGACAGGAAAAATGCATACAGATATATGGGCGGTAGATTTCTGAGAGTCACATTCAAAGAAAATGATGACCACATTTTGGTTATAACTGTTACAATAAGAAAAACACCGTTTAAGGAATAACGTTATGAAGATCGAATACAGCAAAGACATTGATGCCTTATACATAAGGCTCAGGGACGCAAAAGTCTCTGATTCCAGAGACATAGAGGAAGGCGTTACTGTTGACCTCGATGAGAAAGGCCATATCGTAGGTATGGAAATCCTTGATGCCAGTGAAAAGCTTGAACTGTCTGAACTGGTCAACATATCCATAGAAAATCTTCCCCTGGAAAAACTCGCTTCTTCAAAGTAATTGTTCATCCATATCTGGATTGTGCTTGCCTGTTTAATAGGTTAACTTGTTGATTAAATAAAAGGGATGGTGCCGGAGGGGGGAGTCGAACCCCCATGTCCGTGAGGACAATGGATTTTGAATCCACCGCGTCTGCCATTTCACCACTCCGGCTCTTATTGATTTAAAAGGATTTTTTCACCAACGCGATTTTTATTATACTCAACTGTAGCAGATTTGTAGCACGAATCCAGAATATCCACGCTAGCCCTTAGGCTGTCAGGACAATGATGAGCATACCTCATTGTCATCGAGATGCTCTTATGGCCAAGCAATTCCTTAACCTTGTACAGGTCAACGCCGTTTTGAACAAGCCTGGTAGCAAAAGTGTGCCGAAGATCATGAAAATGAAAATCCTCAAAGCAAGTTTTAGCCATTAGCTTGTCGTACGCATGCCTCACACTGCTATAGGAAATTGGAAAAACCCTGCCAGAAATATCCCTGACACTAATGTTTTTTAAGACACCAAACAATGTGTCTGACATTGGAATACCCCTTTTCTCACCGTTCTTGGACTTCACAACCCGAACCATCCTTCTCTTAAGGTCAACGTTTTGCCACTTCAATCCCAGAATCTCTCCTTGTCTCATCCCAGTGTGAAGTGCAACAAGCAACATGCTTCTAAGCCAAAAAGGATTAGTAGCTGCGTTCAGTAAATACTGCTCTTCCTTACTTGTCAGCCACTTGTCCCTTGCATTGCTATTGCCAACACTAAAAGACAAAGCAGACACTGGGTTATCCTTACCCCACTTCCACTCTCTACGAGCCACGTTGAACATTCTTCTCATCAAAGCTAGTTCCTGATAAACAGTAGCCGGCCTGGCGACCTTCAATCTCTCACGTCTATAATCAGATACCGCTTCAGTTGTTACATCAGCAATCACCATCTCCCCAAACACAGGAAGCAATCGCTTAAGAGACGCTGTATCCCTAGACTTTTTGTAACTCTGTACATACTTTGTCGCCATATCTTTGAAAGTTATTTTTTTAAGCTTTGCAGCCTCAAAGTAACTACCCTCTATAAGATCGAACATGGTCTTTGAGTAAATTTTCTTTGCCAGCTTCTTGTCATCAGTGTCTGTAGATTTCTGAATCCTTTTACCTTCATATGTAATGGTAAACCAGTATGTTTTACCCCTTCGGTATAGCCCCATTAATCATCGCCTCCTTTCCTGGGGCCTCTGGCCTGAGTTAGGGGATTATAACTTGATGAGGGCTCTTTTTTACAGGAATTTATCCAGACCAAAATATCATCGAAGTCAAATCGAAGAGAACCATTAAGCTTAACGCATGGGATCTGTCCTAACTCAGCCCACTGATAAATAGTCTTAGGCTTAGCTTTTATGATTTCTGAGACTTCTTGAACTGTTAGCAGGTTCATATTAACTCCAAATGTCTACATCATCCCATGGTGCAGTGACTGGTGTTATCAGTGCACCATGTGTATTTGCTATAATTTTCTTTAGATTTAATGTGTTGCATAAGATCATTTTCCATTTAATTACCCCGACTATTTTTCTTTCCTTTAAAAATCCATTTAATAATATTGATGCACGAGGTAATGAGTTTTGCGGTAAGCTTTTTTACCAGCCGAATTATAAAAGTGAATGGACCGATATTTAAGGTTCCGATAAAAAAATAGATCAATAGCAACATTACTATGGGCATAAAACCTATGATTAATTCAGGCAGATTAATCTCCACATTGCTGCCAATCGAAATAGCAATGAGAATCAAGATCACCCAGAAAACGGGTCGAGAAGAGATTATCCACCAGGGTTTTTCACCGGCTGTCTCGGATAAATCGGTAGAGCCACAGGTACTGCAGTACAGGACATTGGACGGGTTTTCGTGCCCTCTTGGACAAAGTTTGACGAACCAGGTTCTACCACAGTAATTACAGATTGGAGGACGACCAACATTGATTCTTTGACAGTTTGGGCAGTACCTCATATCCCTATTCCTCTATTAGGCGATGAATACCTTTGTGACCGCCCCTAAGCCACGCAGGTCCGAATACACCGTCATTCAATAATTTCGTAAGTGTGGAAAACCAGAAAATCTTCTTTGTTTGCATTTCAACAGATTTCTTAAGGTTCAGGAGCCGTTGAGCTGAGAGCGTAACTACAAGAACTCTGAAGTATTTGACCCCAAAATTCCGTTGATAGGCCCCGGAGCGTGCATACTCGAGATAATCGCTTGTTTTTGCCAAAAAACGACGATGGCTCATAGTGGACTGATCTAATTCTATAAAGTAACTGTACAACTGCTTTCTGTGCCAAAACATGAAATACCCGTCAGGTCTGAATGTTTTATTCTTTTTGGGGCCTGGAGATGTGACGGTATACTCCTGTTTACACTGATGATCAGCTATCCACCGCTCAAGCCTCATGTCCGGATGATCAGTGATGGATTTTGAGAAAGTAATTCTTATGTCATTCAGATTAAGCTGGTGATTGAGAAATAGCTCTTTAAATTCAGAAATTTCTTTTTGAGCACTTCTGACTCCTTGAGGGTCAACCCCAAGACACTCAGTAACAATATCAATTGCTTTTTTACCTAGAGAGTAAATCGCCTTTGAGCTACCTCGGGAGGTGGGTATGAAATATCTTGAAACGTAATAATGATCATACAATTTGCGGAGACGCAGATTTGCTTTTGTCGTACAATTAAAATCAAACAGCCTCTGGATTTGTTCGCGGGATAAAAATCTGTATTCATAAAGAGCGCTTACTATGTCTTTATCCCTCTGCTGCAAAATGATCCTAGAGGGATTTTTAGACCTTTCCCGCTTACTTGTTCTGCTACCAGCCATCTAACCCCTCCTCAAAATCCCTCCGCGGAGTAAACGCACTTTTACTCTTATTTACATCCTCAGTTTGTATGTCATTGGATAACAACTCCTCTGATCGCTTTTGTATTGCCTGTTCAACCTCAGCCTTTGGCCTGGCATATTTTGCAAAGGACGTTTGCCTGATGAGTTCGATTGTTGCAGGGTCTGCCTTACAATCGGGTACATAGGCAGTTTTCATTATCCTTGGGTTTTGTCCCTTAATTTTCAGATAGGCTTGCCCCACCTTTAAGTCAACGAGATTTCTTTCAATGAGCGTTTTTTCTTTCGGATTTAACTCAGATGAGAGATAGGTCGCATCCTTATGACTCACGCGGAAAAATGCTTGAACCCCTGTATTACCGAGAAGAGCGGATTTAAGTCCAGAATCTAGCTGCGCTACAAATTGATTTGCACAGCAAAATCTTAATTTCATTTTTCGGGATTCTGATAAAATAGACTCAAAATCATTTAACCCGCCTAAGAAGGAAGCCATCTCATCAATGATTAAATAAAAGGGTCGTCTATACTTCTCCGGAATATTCACCCGCGACATAGCTGCTCTCTGTACGTATGTTGTAAACAGCGCACCTAAAATATAGGTGTTCTCTTTTAATTCGCCTTTATTAAGATTAAGGAGGATCCACATCCCATTGTCCATGGCCTTTCGGGGATTAAAGGTACTTTTGCATTGGCCTATAATGGGCCGGATATTTGGATCACCAGTGAACATGGACAATCGGGTAAGAAGAGGCTCTACATACTGTGATTGCTGTCCAGGAGAAAGTTTATTGAAACGCGAAGTCCAGTACAGCTTTACTTCCGGTAAATTTAAATCATCTATTAATATCTTGCGATAAGACTCATCGGTTAGTAGCCTATTCGCCTCTAGAAGAGTAAGGTTGTTCGCCGATAATGTTAGAAAAGTATTTTTCAGAAGTTCCTCCATTCTCGGTCCCCAATAGCTCTCCCACAATTTTCTAAAAATACTTATGAGCTCGATAATTAATGGATATCTTGTTTCGGCAGTGGCTTCTAATGGATTGAAACCAACTGAATGTTGCCTGAAAGGTTCAATAAGGATTAATCTGCTACGAATATGTGCTGACCATTTCTGGGCATCACGCGAAGAAGAGTTAGTAAGGCTCCCCATGTGTCTCAAAATGCGATTTATAAGATCTCCATGGGGGTCTACGAGGCAAAAGCCATACCTAAGGAGCATTAGTTGTATGACCAAATTCAGAATTAGCATAGTTTTTCCTGAACCAGATGCTCCTAACGTCTGAAAGTGCGTAGCAAGATCCAAGTCAGTGAGGAAAACATTATCCGAACGATTGGGGTGATAGGGATGGCTCGCCGTTCCGAGGAAGAATCCCTTTGCATCTGGCTTTGTATTCCCCCTATCATTTCGATGGAAACACTGTAGTACACCTTCAAGTAACTTGATAAGTAATCGTTCAATCATTTGAGGTTACTGACCTCTCTCATTCGCGAATAGACGATGAGATTTGCATTTGCCTTTTCAAAGAATTCTCTCCAAAATGTCATCAATTTGTTCCAGTTGTTTTCTGTATATACTCCATTATGTGCTCCGTAAACATAAACGTTTACCCCACTTAAATCTGGAATTCTCATATTGCTGCTCGATAATTCTGTAAGGGTAAAAGAGGATTGGCTTGCATCACTTAAATTAATTCCAACGGTATTTCGCATATCACTAAAGAAGAGTAGATTCTTTGTGGCTGAGTGGCTAGTTTTCAATATTGCTTCAGCTAAATATAAGGCGCCAATAATATCAGTGGCCCCAGCGTTGGGCTTTAAATTGCCCTCCAAATCCATCCACTCTTGCTGTATTTTTCTTTTGTCGCGTGAAATTAATTCATTAAAGTACCCTGGCTTAGACGATGTTTTTGCTGTCAATATGTGATAGGGTCTTCCGAGACTGTTCTCGGTAATGCCAAGAATATAGATTGATGAATCCACATCAATGTTGTGTAGAAAGGCACTTATTGCTTGCTTGTTTTTTCCAAATTCACTTGTACCTACGTAATCTTTATGGTCAACGGATTTTGAGAGGTCAAGAGCAATTACAGTAGTTGTTGCCATGGCATTTACTGCAAGAAAAAGCAGGATAAGAATGGTAAAAACAATTAGAGAATTTCGTATCAGTGCTTTGGCGCGATATTCTTTTTTGTTCTTCTCCCAATCTTCTAATTCTGCTTCTGCTATTGAAATGCCTTCCAGAAATTGATTCTTATAAACTTCATGTGCGTCTTCAAGTCGCTTGTTGTCCACTTCAATATTAGAAAGAGCTTGTCTTATTCGTGTTAATTCATGAATCTGGTTATATACGGGCCGGTATTTATTGGTCTTTCGTAATACAAGATTGAGTAGTAAGCCTGTTACGATATCAATTGCAATAGTGAACAGGATGAGGGCAATGAGTAATTTTGGAAATGAATCTTTATAAAACTGTGCTACGGTCGCCTCATAACTCTGGCTGCTAGATGATGCTCCAACTTCCTGAGTCATGAATGTTAAACTAGAAAGATCAGCACGAATAACAGCGAGATATATGCCAAGTAAAATACTTGCAGTTACACCAACAATAGCCACATACAGTCTAATCGTGAGGTAGTACCGTTTTGGCATCAGTCTTTCCAAATCTGAAAATATTCTCTCACAGAGTATTCCAATCGTTACCGTTACTCCAAATGCAATCAGGTATGCCTTTGCATCCCATCCAAATGGCTCAAAAGTCCATAATATGAAACTAAAGTGACCAGCCCAAAGTAAAACGCAGGCTGCCAAGAGTGCATAGCCAACCATCAGATGAAATTTCACTGCCTTCATGGACGTTTCTCCACCCATGTCATCTATCGATTTTTGTGCTAATTTTTCTTCGCGTTTAAGATTCACTTCATGAACTTGATTTTGATTCCTTCTGTCATTGGCGACGTGTTTAACTGATTCCACTCTTTTTTCCATAATATTCATGGATTTTTCCGGGGATAACATATATGTCTCATATCCATCTTTTTTCCCATCATTGTTATTGCTTAAAAGATATGCTGTTTTACGGTTGATTTTCATGTCTCATCCTCCTTTCATTAAAAAGGCCCGACAAGTACCAGTAATGGTTACTTTGTCGGGCTGGGAGCTCTAAGGCCTCGCGTCTCTTAAATCAATAAAATCTAATTTCTGTTATATTCTTTCATATCAATAGTTACTTTAAAGCCGCAAGATTTACATACAATTTCAACGTAGCGATTATCTACAATTTCGGCAAGCTTATGAGCATATTTCGATACACATCTGATATCGTGGATTTTATCACCGGATGACTTTAATACTTTCTCCATTTTGCCCTCCTTTCTATAAATTTACTATCCATGACTAATTTTGTTTTCAGTATAGGGCATTGCATTATGAAGCGCGAGTAAATCATGCGTAACATTGTTACGCTAAATATTGGAATTTGAACTTATGATGATTAGATAAAGGAGAGGCACTTATTTGACGAGATGCTTGATATCTTCATACTGAATTAATTTATAACTATTCAGAAACTAATTTCCAACCCCCTTTTGCATCGCGAACTGTCTCAATAAAATCTCCTAAGCCCAGTTTCTTACGAAGGTCTCTATTAATATAAGTTCTCACACCAAGTTCACCATGGTTCTTGAAATGATATGCTTTATGGTCTATTAAGTATTGCTCTAGTTCTTTCTTTGTTACTCGTTGTCCCTCACTTTTAGCAAGACATTCCAAGATAAGATAAGATCTCTCACTCAAGGGAAGTTTATTATTATTCTTTGTATAAAAAGCGTCTTTGCTTTCAGGGTCATATTCGGCAATTATATCTTCACACGCTACTTCGCGAGGCCCTAAGATATTGCTTATCTTGGTAATTATATTTTGCATCTGATATCTGACTCTACCATCGCTTAAGCTATTAATGATCATATCCATATCGGCTAGAATCAGTTTATAGCTATCTAATACTGTATTGAATAAATCGGCCTTAATATCACTTCCTGAGCTTATGAAATGTATTTGTAATTTGGATAGTATTTGCATTACTAATTCAGGGTGATTAAACATCAAATCAAATAGATATTGATCCTTTATATCAGCATTTAAGGATGAGCCAAATAATATATTTATATACTCTTGAAGCGAGGAAGATAAATCCAATGATTGCACTTTAGAATAAAGACTTTTCAAATGACCGGTATCAGACTCTTTGGCAAATAATGCAATATGAAGCTTTTTAATAAGACCCTCCATAACTAACTCTCTTAAAACATTAATTTTTGACGGGCCTGTAAGAGCCTTAAAGTATTCTGAGTCAAATTCAATACAAGCATGAGCTTTCGCCTCAATAAATGAAGCGTCTTCTCTGGCTCCGTAATCGTTCATTATAAAGCTTAAGTGTCTCAAATGAGTACACCCAGCCGATACACTTATTAATTGATTGATTTTTTCCTCTTTGGATGTTGACTTATTATCGAGAAGCTTCTGTGAAAACTGAATCCCTTGCCTTATATTAATTAACGCTCGATCAAACTCCCCTTTCTTAATATAAGAAGCTCCTAACAACACATGAATAATTGATCTCTCATACTTTGAACATTTCTCAAGTGCATTTGTATACCAAGCAGCCGCTTTTTTATATTGAGTCATTAAAACATTAATATATCCGATAAAAATAATTGCCAACACCTCTGCCTGCTTTGAATTAATTCGCCTTGCAAGTTCATATGCTCTATTAACATATTGCAAAGAATCACCGATCCGATTGTTTTGGAGACAAAAAAATGATTTGATAATTAGAAGGCGTGCAGATTCTTCTGAATGAATTTTATCAATTAAGATTAAATTATCGTTAATGAGATTATCAGCAAGTTCATCTGAATGTAATCGCACTATTTTTAGAAATTTCAAAAGAAATGATAGGCGTGACTTCCCAGCAAGCCGGTCTAGTCGCTTTATACCGGTATCTATTTTTGAAATTAATTTAGGTTCATCCGCTCTTAGTTTATCAATTTCAGTAAACATGGATCTCATATAATTCAGATTATCTGTATGATTATAACGTTTACATTGAGTCATTATATTTAATAATTAGCCCTTTTGGCAAAGCCGCTCCCCCAATCAGAAATCAGCCTTGCCTGTCATCGCCACATTAGGTTCCCGTCACAATACTGCTATCGCCCCATAAAAGGGTAACGAGGGATTTCAACTTTAAAGTCTCAGCGATGACCTTGCCAGTGTGTTCAAAGTCACTGCTGTGCAAGGTAGGACTTACATATAGTTTTAAATGCTAGTTTCCGCTCCAGCGGGATATTTTCTCTTCTACTTTATAAACACTATTTGCATAGCGTTCTCTTGACAGGTTTAGGATTTTATTGTGATGGTTTTCTTTTGAAATTATAGGAGGGAGGGTTTGTGCAGAAAACGCGTCCCCGGCAATACCGTCGATCATGAGTTTAATATAGATATTGTATTTAGGAAGGTTCAACAGATCGTCTTCCTTGAAAGGTTTCAGTTCCTTTTCAAGAATCTCCGTGTCTTCTGCTCCGACTCTGAAACTTATGATAGTACCGGCATTGCCCAAAACGGCACTTTTAACTATAGGGTTAAGCTGCTCGATATACTGGTGAGCCAAGATTAAATTCAGTCTGTATTTTCTAGCCTCAGATAATATACCTGCAAAACTTTCAGTTGCGAAATTTGCAAACTCATCAATATACAAATAAAAATCTCTTCTTTTTTTCTCTGGAATGTCGACACGTGACATAGCGGCCAACTGTAATTTCGTTATCATCATAGCTCCCAGCAGTGCGGCACCATCTTCACCGATCTTTCCTTTCGAAAGGTTCATGATAAGTATTTTTTGGCTGTCCATTATATCTCTTACATCAAATGTAGATCTAACCTGTCCTACGATATTCCGGATTAAGGCACTTGAGAGAAATTGACCGACTTTATTTTGTATCGGAGAAATCGCCTCTACCATTAACCGATCATGATATTTCGTAAACTCATCGTTCCAGAAATTCTTTATTACAGGATCAGTAACCTTAGTTAATACCTTTTTACGATAAGCAGTATCAACCAGAAGTCGCGTTACACCTAAAAGCGTAGAGCTTGGATATTCCAGAAGTGCCAGGATAGCGTTTCGCAAAAGATACTCCAATCGAGGCCCCCAGCTATCAGCCCATATCTTTTTAAATACACCCACTAACCCAGACGCTATTAAATGTCTATTTTTAGGGTTCACGTTTTCCATTACATTAAATGCGATCGGGTGGTCCTGATCGGCTGGGTTGAAGTAAATCACATCGTTGATCCTGTTTGCCGGTATAGCTTTCAAAATATTTTCTGCTGTGTCACCATGAGGATCCACGTAAGCTACTCCGTGGCCGTTTTTAATATCCTGAATCACAAGATGCTCAAGCAGATTTGTCTTGCCCATACCGGTTCTTCCGATAATGTACATATGACGCCTTCGATCATCAGGCTTGATTCCGAAGGTTTGTTTTTGGTTGCGGTAGGTGGTTTGTGCAATAAATGTTGTCTGCGACATTTATTATTCATTAAGAATACTGTTGCTGCAGACAATTAAAATATCGCCATTTGCAACATTCAATTATTGCACGATACTTGAAATTGTCAATGAACGCTGTAAAGCGCCTTGTACTACCAAACCCCTAAATCAATATCTATAAAATCATTGACTGAGTATATGGATTTACATTCCTTACACCAGATTTTTTCAATCCGGTAGTCTTCCATATCATAGGATTCAAGGCAGCCGTCTTTGGTTATGCCTGCCTTGTAAACTGTTTTTTCGCGTAGGTAAAATTCATTTGAGCCGCATTCGGGACATTTGCGAATTGTATATTTTTGCATATTTTTTCTTTTACTTATTAATATGAGAATTAAATTCCTTGTAGTTGAGGAGCTGACCGTCATCCAGGAATTGATGATAAGATGCACCTATTACTCTGTTTGGCTTAAATGGGAGTACTTCTTTAACAACACTGAACAGTAAGGCAAGTCGGTTATTTTCCAGTGCTACCATATTCTCTTTAGTTTTCCAGTGAGAGTAATAATCAGTAGTCATCCAGAAAACTACCTGAAATTTACCTTTCCCTGAATAGTTGCTTTGAATTTTATCAGTAAGCTGCTTTCTGTCTTCATTACCGTTATCAAGTTCAAAATATATATCTTCATGTATTGCATCTGCATTTATATCTAATTTTAATTTATCAATACTTTCATATTTCCTGTCGTAAAAGTATCTTGCCAGACAGTCCCGGAGTCTGCTGTCATGCAGAAATTTAAAGGACCCTATATTTTTTTTCTTTGAGAGGTAACTCGCAAACACAGTCATTAAATAACATGGCAGTTTTTTTAGTGGTGGGACTCTTTTTGTCCTGCTCATTTTGTGAAGCAGACTGTTTATTTTCCTGTAGTCTTTTGTCGTAAAGCGACCGTAGACGAGATAACAAATATTTCTGGGCGTTACCCATTCAACGCAATGTATGAATTGTCTTATGATCAGTCGTTTCATATTAATAAAAAAATATAATGGGACGATTTTGTGGAGGCGAAAGCCCCACCCCATGATTTTGTGTTATTCCGAAGCGACAACCAAAACCATGGGGTGGGGATTTATCCCCACGTATATCTGTCCCAAAACAAGCTATGTTTCTATAGATTCTTACTGCAGAGCATGTAATGAAATAAGGGGATATAAACAGTCTTGATGTATACCATAAGAATACCCCACCCTGAATCGTTGTCAAGGTGGGGCAAAATGGGGCTAAGTGGATCAAAATGTGGAATTACTTAATTGATCCTCCTATTCTGTTTGTAAAGAACTTGAATGAACTATGCAATCACCATCAGATAACATTTTATTCCCGTCCAGTATCAAATTCAACACTGCTTCAACATCGGACATTACTCTCAAGCATCCCTGCACTGCAGTAAGGTCAGCTTTCTGGGCATAGTCTTCTATATATTTGTAACTATGCCCGCGATACTCAGATGTCTTACCAATCATATGACACAATACTGCTGCAGACAGCTCCGCTACTATCTCCTGTTTCCAATCCTGCCCTGCTTTTAATGCTTTGCTAACTCGTTGATGTGCTGCATGAGCCAGTTCATGAAAAAACACTACTTCATCTTTACTTGCAATTGCGATTTCTGCAGTTGCAGGACTGTAGTATCCAAGGATCCGGTAATTGCCTGGAATGGCTTTTACCGATATCCCCCACTCGCCGGCCTTTTCGATCAGAGGAAGATCTGGAAGAATTATCTTCTCATAGTCCAGCGGAGTACCTTCGGTGTCTTCTACCTTGAATACCGGTACAGCAAGAAAACCTTTAAGTATTTCCTCATCATTTCCATTCTGATCAGCATCCTTCTTGATCCAAGGGGCAAGGATATGAATAGCCTTTGATCCTTTTTTTACCTTACGTTTAACTGAATTCCACTGCTTTAATCCTCTGGCATCCATAGTCCCGGATATAAACATTATCGTTCTATTGAGTAAGCTCCACTTCACAGCTGGAATATTTGGTACTGGAAAGGTTGATAGTGCTATAGCCTGCGGGATACTGTCGTCTTTGAATCTCTGAATTACTGTGGACAATACTTCTTTGACTTTCATTTTACACCTCCTTTTTATGTTCTAAACACTGGAGATGAGGTAACAGTTCTGAAAGGAAAATACTAAAGAGAACGTTATCACCACCAGTTGCAAGAACACAAATAAAAAGTCTGAATGAAAGTTATTACAGTGAGACTTTTTGATGTTCCTTGTGGATATTGTTATTTATTATGTTTTTGTTAATAAGTTTCTTTCTCATTTTTTCAATTTCATCCCTTTTCCTTATATGTGTTCCCTTATTATGTGTTTCCTTATTCGGCATGTGTTGCCGTTGTTCTTTGTCGTTATTTGCCGTCGGTACATACTGTTTTTTGCCATCGGCAGTATTTGCCATCGGCATTGGGTGCCATTGGCTTTTGTCTAATAGAAAATACGTTAATGATCTATAATTACCGTCTTTTTTCCTGCCTCGGGATTCGACCTTAATAAGGTTACATCGCTCCAGTTTTTTTATGGACGTGTAAACGCTCCTTTCACAGATCCCTAACTTTTCTGCCATAGTTTTTTTAGAAGGAAAACAGGACTGCTCCTTACCAACGTGCCTACATAGTGCCATATATACACCAGTAGCATTAATACCACATTGTTTTGCATATCCATTAAGATATGCATCATCTACGAGAAAAAACTGGTCTCGCAGATCTCTTACTTTATATCCCACATGTTTGTTGCCCCCTGACTTGATTAATAATTACAAACTAAAATGAGCAGGTCACATCGGTTAATGCAACACCTGCTCATTTTAGTCAATAAAATTAATTATTGAGTCCGATGTGTTTGAGTTGCTTAAACGGTGAGTAGTTCAAAAAACAAACTGTATTTTCATACTAACAGGCTACAAAATCTTGTCAAGGGAGATAATTATAATAAATAGCCCTACTTGTTAATCATATTCGAAAAAAAAGCCATCTATTCAGATGGCTTTAAAGCAGGTTTAATAAACCTGACGTAGTTGTTGCAACTATCAAATAACTGTTTCCTGATCTCACCCAAATTCCCATTTTCAGATACCACAGAAAGGTACTTACACTTCTGCAATTGTTCCACATGAAAATTTGATAGATAAGGAAGTCCAAAATTACATATAGCCTGATTACCGCCCTGTAGCAGCTTCACACACTCGAAAATATCAGCAGTAAAGTAGACATCCTTCTCAGGATCGATCTGGTCAAAGTTATACAGATAAAATTCTGGATTGAACGACTTATGAAATACCTGTTTCCGGTCTTTTATCCGAATTCCATAGAAGGCAATTTTTTTCTCATCGTGATAAACCGTAAAGGCTATACAACCTGAAAGCATTGTCTTTCCTGTTGGCCGTCCGATTTCAAGCTTTTCACAAGTTTCCTTGGAGATTCCCTGTGTTTCCAAAAAAGGAACATACTCAAGCTGATATGTAATATTCAACTCTCTTTTGAGCGGTTTTGTTGAATAGGTTAATGCCTTATCAACCAGGAACCGTCTTGCCTTGTCATAATCCCACTGTTCTGAGTCATTTGCATTCTTAAATGCCATAACAAGCGATACGATATGTCCCTTATCTTTGCATTCCGGGCAATACCAGACATTCTTTTTATCGCCATATGCCTTGATAACCGCCTGCTGTCCACAACTTGTACAGGGGAAGTACACATATGCCCCCTGTTGACTGGACTTGATATCCAATACCTTAAAAACCTTTACAGGATCAATCGCCTGTAATGTTTCCTTGTAGTTCATGACTACCTCCTTTTAAATATGTCCTTTTTCAAGCAACGATATATAACTACCATTACCGATAATTACATGATCTATTACCGGTATTCCCAGGAAGTTTCCTGCTTCCCGCAACTTTCTTGTTATGTTGATATCATCAGTACTCGGCTCTGGCGTTCCTGAAGGGTGATTGTGAACTATGGCTATAGAAGCGGCAGAAGAAAGCAAGACCGATTTAAAGACTTCTCTGGGATGGACTATTGAACTAACAAGTGATCCGATTGAAATAGTATCAATGCAGATTATCTTGTTCTTTGTGTCGAGATGAATAGCAATAAAATGCTCCTTCGTCTCTCTAGATAAGTAACTGAACAGTTCATAGATATCACGAGAATTCTTAATACTGTTACTGCGAAAATATTTTTCTGATCCTTCATTGACAGCAATATCTTCAAATACCGGCCGGATTATACGAAGCCGTAGACATTTCTTACTCTTCATCATGCCTCCTTTCTTTTGTTGAAATGACTAAATCGGGTTTTTTATAGGAACCGAGGGACATCGGTTAAGTTAGTGGTATGAATTAATTTGTAATTGGGAATTCGATGAGGATTTAAAGAACAGATGAATTGATCAGGAGATCAATAGGTCATTGTAACATCTTAGATATATCTGTCAAGATTATGTATTTCAGAAATCAACAGATTGATCATTTTAATAATTTAAAGATATCAATAATTATTATCAATGATTTCAACTCATCTCCCAAATTGCATAATTATTTTCTATAATCTTCACTTTAAGAAATTGAATCTGAAAAAACATTTTAGACTAAAATGTGCACCAATACTTTCTGCCTAATTTTTGTACATTGTAAATTGCAATCGTCATGTGTTGCCTCTTGGAGAAATGAATTCCTCATCATAAGTCAATAAAATTGAAAATAAATATAAAGTAGATAAGCAGTAGGGTTCTCTGGTAAGGGATTATTTACTGTAAAAGTTCTTTATTTTGACTCTGATCGAATCATATTATTAACTTGCTTAAATACGGCAGGAAGCTCATCCTTTGAAATGCTCCAGACAACATCATAATTAACACCAAAGTAAAAATGTATTACTTTGTCTCTTGTACCAGCCATTTCTTTCCATGGAATGTCTGGATATTTTCTTTTTAATTTTTTTGAAATGATTTTTGTGGCTTCACCGATAATCTCAATATTGCGAACTACTGCATCCTGAGTTTTATGATCTTTTAAGAAGTCTTTGTATGCTAGTTCTTTTGTGTATGATTTGATTCTGTTTATGGCTTCTTTAATATCATGGAGAAACTGAAGATCAGTTCGATCAGACATAAATGATAGTGTTCCTTATATCCCTAGCAATCTGTTTTAGGCGGATTCCCCTAATGCCTGCAGGAGTTAAAATATCTACTTTTTCTCCAAGCTTGTTTTCAAGGTAATCACATAAGTCTAAAAACTTAAAACCGATAGGTTGTTTAAATTCTACAACAAGATCTATATCACTTTTGCCTGTTTGCTTGCCTTTGGCAAACGACCCGAAGAGACCGATTTTTTTGACATTATATGCAACGGTTAGATGGGGTTTTTCATTTTTTATTGTTTGTATTATCTTAGCCTTGGTTAACATCGTCTCTCCTAATGTTTCTCCTTATATCATTATTTAATTTTAAAAGAAATCGTAGTTATTCTCAACCGCAAGAGAAAAAAGATGATTTATATGATGTAATGCCTCCAAAATATTATTCTTTTCTATTCGAAAATATTAATTCCTCTATTAGAATAGTTTTATAAGACTCCAACCCCAAAAACCCATCAAAAGGAGGATAATATGAAAGTGAAAGAAGCCATTAGCGTATTTCAATATGATCAAAAAAACAATCTGAAGCAAAAAACAATAAATAGTTATAAGTATCTACTATGCAGATTTGAGGCTATTTATGCAGAAAGATCAGTTGAGACAATTAGTGTAGATGAAGTATTACAATTGCTGGAAGATCTGACACTTAATGGTAGGGACTATTCTTTTATCAATCAATCATCGTGATCGAAGATATTTAGTGTTAATCATTGACTTTGTGAGCCTATCATCTTATTGACTTGTCGGTATTATCAATGAAACACAGTCTGCTTCAAACCTGTTACATAAGAGACATAATCAATAGCTTGAAATGTGTCTTACTGCCCGCACTGGACTAATAATCCCAATGCCTATATGTTAAATTTGGATCTTACTGATTGGTTATAAATGCAGCAGAATTGCATCGATGATAACATCATATTATCTTCAGACAGATGATGGTTGGGGCTTAACTATATATCATATTTATCAATAACGCTGAAGCATGGTTCGATTAGCGATATATAAGACTTATCTTCAGGTTTGATGAGGGTAGAAAAGCAATGGGGATAATCTCATTTTCCGGTTTTAATAAATTTTTCTTCTGACAGTTTTTTCACTATAACTTTAACCAGTGCTTTCATAATTCTATAACGATTTCGTTCTTCCATTAAATATGTCTCAGACAAGACAGACCAGATGAGTTTCTCTGTCCATACTTCATACAGGTTTGTTTCCAGAGAAACAAGTTCATCTGTATAGGTTTGTGTAGTATAGCCTCCAGAATAATTATTATACCAACTACTGTGTCCTATTTCTTGGAGGACTTTCTTTTTTTTAACTAATTTTGTAACCAGAACAGCATCTATGTCCAGGGCTTTTATTTTTGAGACAATTGTTTCTTTGTCCAGCATTTTATCAGATGGAATGAGCTGATTACTTGCAACCGCATCCACTCCACGGGACTTGAGCTGATTTACAAATTCATGCTCAAATTTTCTCCTGATATCAGGTTTATTGGAAGCCCCAATGATAAAAACTTTTTTAATTTTTCCGCTGTAACTCTCGTCCCTCAAGACAGAATATAACTTCGTCGACGCGCAGGATGTCATTAACAGTAAAGATATGGCAGCCAAAATAAATACATTGAAATGCTTTCCCTGCTTCATCCCACCTGTCCTGTATAATTATTATTAAGGAGCATGTAATTCATACAATACACCAATCAGCAGCCATTATCAACCCGTAAATTACCAGTTGTCTAATCTTTTAATTCTCGTAAATGCTGTTTCTTAATCAACAACATAATAGGGGATAATCAGTGAATCCAGACAGACTCAATTTCATTGATAATTGCATATTATCAACAGAATCTGACTGACTCCATTGTATTGATAAGACTGATTTATCAATAAGTCTGAACTGACCTAACCTTTCTCTGATATAATCGTAGTACCTGATAGATGGGAGAAAATGTCATGTGTGGACGATTCGTTAGGAATTCCTCAATCTCGGAAATAGCTGATGAATTTGATGCGGATTATACCGATATTGATATCAAGCCAAGCTACAATATTACTCCGGGACAGAATATTGCTCTAGTCGCAGGCCACGGCGAAAACAATATTGTTCTTTGCAAGTGGGGATTTATACCATCATGGTCAAAAGATTCCTCAATTGGTAATAGGATGATAAATGCCCGCGCTGAAACTGTGGCTGAAAAGAATGCTTTCCGAAGTGCCTTCAGAAATCAGCGATGCCTTATTGCAGCCAATGGATTCTATGAATGGAGAAAAACAGGCTCAGGCAAGACGCCCGTATATATCAGCCTTAGGAATAGGGGCATATTTGGATTCGCAGGACTTTACAATACATGGATTTCACCTGAAAAAAGAAAGATATGTACAACTACTATCTTGACTACAAATGCAAACAGAGTACTTGAAAACGTCCATGACCGGATGCCGGTCATCATTTCCAGGGAAAATGAATCAATCTGGCTTGACTACACTATCAGTGATAAAGAAGCTCTAGAACCTCTTCTTAAACCTTATCCCTCGGAAGAAGTGAGATTGACAGATGTATCTAAGGCCGTTAATTCCCCAGGGCATGACTCCCCGGACTGCATAAAACCTGTATAGGGTAAAAAAGAGTCAGCCCTTCTCTGATATTCAAGAGGAATTGCAAATGATGCAACACCATCCTCACTGGACTAATAATCCAATACCTATATGTTAAATTTTAATCTTACTGATTGGATTTAACTGCTTTTCGTCAGGGTACAGAGTTTAATGATATAGTGATGTAGCAGATTTGTAGCACGAATCCAGAATATCCACGCTAGACCTTAGGCTGTCAGGACAATGATGAGCATACCTCGTGGTGACAGAGATACTCTATTTTCTCTTATGAGTTTTGTCTAACCAATTTCGGAGCCTCTGTGCCCAGTATTTAAAGACCTCTCTGGTATGCTCCCACTCGTCCATATTGTCAACAGCTTTCTGTATGTTCCCTTTTTTTCTGTCTATAACCGCACCGACTCTTTCATTGGTAAAGGAATCAAGAATCTCCGCCTTCATTGATGAACCACCCACGCTGACTGGAGGATGAGACGGATCCGCCGCAAGTATCGCAGGTACCATTCCGGTAATAGCAACACGGACCCTCAATGCGTCCGGACGGGGCCTGTCCACTATTGGGTAAGCATTCCCCAGCGCGTCAGCAATAGCACTGTGAAAGGCCTTCCTCAGGTCTTTCCGTACTTCAGGGGGAATAGCACTATATTCTGTACTTGATTCATAGTGAAATGACACAGGATCCATAAATATGAATTTATATTTTGTATGATCCACCCCATCCTTAATTTCGACGAGGTCAGCCCCTCCTTCCGGACCCGGCTTAAAATTCGGCTAATCTCCGTGGAACCAGGAATCCTTTGTTGAGGCACATCCAGCTACGATGATGACGATAATGCTTACTATCACTAAATTAATTATCTTTAAGGCATAGTTCATAGTCTTTCTCCTTTTACTTCACAGTAAACCCTGTAATCAATGCCAACAGCAAGCAATTCACATGATCGTCCGTCAACGACCTTGTACTCAATACTTACTTCTTCTAAAATGCTGGTTCATCCGTGTTTAGTTATAAGTGCTAGTTAATTCATAAAAGCAGTATAGTTATGCGATATCATATCATGTTAAGTATCCAGATTCAATTGATTATAATTGTTTAAAATCTACAGAGTTTAAGATGATTCCTATTTGATGATTTTAAGGAATAATCCATAGAGTCTGAACTGCCTCAAGTTTATTGATAACTTCAACAAAGTTGAGTCAGTCTAGATTTTGTTGTTAATTATCTATACATATGGTATAAATTCCATGTAAGTACGGTTTTTTCATATTAGAATTTAAGTTCAATAAGTGTTGTCAGAACTCTATTAAATCTAAAGCTTTTAATCTTGGGTTTGTCTCGAAAGTGAAAAAACAAAAAACTTAGATAAACGTAGTTTATAACACGAAAGGAGATAAAAAATGAATTACACAAGACTATTTTTCGGACTCATCTTAACTTTGACATTGTCCTTGGGAGTGATGGCCTTTGATGTCCGAGCACAAGACGACGCAAAGGCTTCTATGAAAAGCGACAAAACTGGCACAAACCCCATTAACTTTACGTATGATTTTCGCGTCTATAACGATTTCAGCTGGTTGAACGCCACAGGCGATGGTGAGCAAAATGTTACGACCGTGGAATTCCGGATGCCGATCCTTGATGGTAAGTTCCAGTTCAGAACCCGGGTGAGAGGAGTCTCGATTAAAGCAGATTATAATAACGACGGTATTGATGAGGTGGATGATTCGGGGCTTGGTGAAGTCGATTTCCGTTTCTTGACAGTACCCTATTTAAACATGGCCAAAAAAATGGCAATAGCTATTGGTTTTGAAGCGTTTTTACCCACCGGTGATACTCCCAGCGGCTCAGACAGGTTTTCCATTGGACCACAGGTATTTGGAGTATTCTTTATGCCCTTTGGAATAAAAAATAGTCTGATTGCTCCTGCTTACCAGCATCGGGTCAGTACCTGGGAAGATGAAGGCGTCAGTCGATTGAATCAAAGCCTATTTGACGTGTTCTTCCTGCTGACATCTACTGATAAACAATACTGGATGCTGGTGAATCCTCAATACGTTATTGATCATGAGACCGATGCCAACTTTGGATTTGTTGATGCTGAATTTGGAACGATGTTAGATAAAATTATGGGCCTGAATGGCCATAGCGTGTACATTCGGCCTTCAATCGGAATAGGGGAAGATCACCCGACAGACGGCTCCATTGAGGTGGGATACAAGGTTATATGGTAACAGTAAGGTATATAAGGAGGTATATATGAAACAGAGAACATTTACTACAGCAGTTCTTACAGTCTTTTTTGTAATGACTGTGGCTATCGGTTTGGCATACGCGACAGAAAAGCCAAACGTGGTCATCATGCTGGCGGATAATTTAGGTTATGGTGATTTGTCATCCTACAACGGCGGCATTCGCGGTGGGATGCGCACTCCTAACATCGATAAGTTGGCATCTGAAGGAATGCGCATGACGCAGTTTATGGTCGAACCCGGGTGTACTCCGAGCAGGTCGGCCCTGGTAACGGGGCGTTACTCGATCCGCTCCGGAATGTCGTTGATCATTGCGCCGGGGGCCAAGGGCGGATTGATGGAAGATGAATTTACGCTTGGCGAAATGTTCAAGAGCGTTGGCTATAACACCACCTATGTCGGCAAATGGCATCTTGGCCCGAAAGCGTATAGTCAGCCGCAGAACCAGGGCTATGATCAATGGCTGGTCGGTTTTTTCGGTTCCTCGGATGGCACACTGAGCGGGGGAGCCATGGATACGGTGGGGGTGCCTGATGCCCTGCGCAAGGCGTTGACATCCAACATCGTCGAGGCAAAAGGTGCGGGTTCAGATCTGAAAACGCTCCGTGCTTACGATCTTGAGTATCGCAAGCAGATCGAGGGCGATATCGCCACGGCGGCCGTCAAATACATAGAGAAAAAAGCAAAATCAGACAAGCCCTTCTTTCTGCAGATCGGCTGGACCCGCCCGCATTTTCCAAACGATACAGCGGATGATTTCAAGGATAAGTCCGGCGTCAACAAATACGGAGACAGTGTTGTCGAGCTCGATCATCGCACCGGTGAAGTTCTCGAAGCCATTCGCAAGGCGGGTATCGAAGATAACACCATTGTAATCTGGATATCGGATAATGGCCCGACAATGACGGCAGCTATTCGTGACGAGATCCACGCCGGTGATGCCGGTCCCTTCCGCGGTGAACTTGGTGATGCCTACGAAGGGTCGATCCGTACTGCGGGGATGATCAAGTGGCCCGGAAAAATAAAGTCGTCCGTATCAAATGAAATGTTCGCAATTCACGACTTTTTGCCGACCCTGGCAAATATCGTCGGTGCGAAAGTGCCGACCGACCGACCGATTGATGGTGTCGATCAAACCGACTTTTTGCTCGGTAAACAGAAAAAATCCAACCGCAATCATCTGTTGACTTTCATCGGTGACCGGCTGGCGGCGGTGCGTTGGAATCAGTTCCGCATTTACCCGATCCAGGTTAGCGATTCCAATACCAACCCGGCAAAAGGCGGTTATATGGGGTCTATTACTGAAACCTCCGGTTACCCTCAGGTCTACAACATCGAGGCCGACCCGAAAGAGCGCGTCGATCTGCTGGTGGAAGGGTATTCCTGGGTCATGGCGCCGTATTTAAAGAAGATTTTTGAATATAAAGCATCCTTGAAGGACCATCCCAATCCGCCTGCTGGCAACCTGACCAAATTTTAGCAACTAGGTAATAAAGGAGATTTGGGTATGAAAAGTAAACTGTTTTCGACATTGCTACTGCTGCTAATAATTGCACTTCCAGCTTCCATTCATGCGGCTGAAGGCGGATTAAGTAATTACGTCCCCGCCTTCTATGGCGACTTGGGGCTTGCGGTGGCACCCCCCGACGGCTTCTCTTTCAGAAATGATGTGTTTTACTATTCCGGCGACATTGGCGGGTCTATTCGTTCCGGTAAGATCGAAGCCAATGCAGATGTAACCTTGATATATGATTATCTGTCATTTCTGTACAAACCTGGGTTTGAAGTCTTTGGCGCACCGGTTGCCTTCTCCATTACTCCGGCAATAGGCCATGCAGACATTGAAGCGAATATTCGGGTGGGAGCACTCTCTGCAGATTTTAATGACGATCATACTGGCCTTGGAGATACGACGTTAGCAGCCATGTTGTACTGGAACCATGAGAAGTTTCATTTTTCTTTGAATAATTTTATTGTTACCCCTACGGGCGACTATGATGCAGATGATCTTGCGAATACCGGTATGAACTACTGGACGTTTGAAGTGGATGCTGCTGCTACATATTTAAATGAAGATAAAGGACAGGACTACTCTGTCGTTGTTGGATATGGCTACAATACTGAAAATGATGATACGGATTACCAATCGGGCGACGAGGTTCATCTCGACTTTGTGTTAAACCAATTTTTTACGGAATCTTTTGCAATCGGAATTATTGGTTACTATTACAAGCAAATTGGCGCTGACAGCGGCGATGGAGCGCTGTTAGGCAGCTTCAAAGGTGAAGGAGCCGGCATTGGTCCTGCCATTTACTATAGTAAAAGGATCTCCGGAAAGGATGTCTACTTTATCGCCAAGTGGGTGCATGACTATCATGCGGAAAAACGTATCAAAGGCGACTATGCCTATGGTTCATTTGCATTAAGTTTCTGATGAATTAAATGGAGGATTACAAAAGGTGGTTGTTATGGATCAATTTCGTCAGTACCTCGGGGTGTGGCTCGGGTCTTCGGTAGGCCCAGTTCTCCGCCGCCTTTACCGGATACTATAGAAGTCAGTTGGGAAGAAAAGAGCGGATATTCATATAGGCGTCAGGTTTCGTTAATCCAGGCGCTTCATGCGTCTACTGGTATGACAGGGGAACAACTGGTGTTTGAGATTTATCCGGCTGGGCAAGTGGTTGTAAATTTAAGGCATTAATGTCAGAAATGGCTCTGCCTTTTTATTGACTTCTACTGGCAATCATCAATTCTCATGTCCCACAATTTTATTGATAATATGATGAAGTCGTTGTTCCGAAAATCCCTTTCATATTGATGTAGTCGGTATTATCAATGAAATACAGCCTGTTTCAAACCTGTTGCCAAAGAAGAATAATCAATAGCTTGAAATGTGTCTTACTTCCCACACTGGACTAAGAATCAATGCCTATATGTTAAATATGGATCTTACTGATTGAATTTAACTGCTTTTTGTCAGAGTGAAAAGTTTGATGCTGTTGGACTGTAGCAGATTTGTAGCGGTCTTAACGCCAGGATCATTGCCGTTGCCGGTTCGTAACATCTTGATATGCCTCCATGGCCATACTCACCAGTTCCCAGTAGGGAGGTCTGTACCCGTTTTTAATTTCAAATGACTGCGCAGCTGCTAACACTTTCTGTTTTGTCTGCTTATGCAATTTATCGAGCCACTGGCTTTTAAGAGCAGTCACTGCACTCATTCCTTCAGGTACAGGGCCCGCCTTACCCAGGCTGTTCAGCACTGCACTGTATGCTTTCAGCAACCGCGCTGGTGCAAGTAGATATCGGTCATATGAGATACGGTCACCCTTATCAGCGCCTTCCAGCATGACCTCGATGATTGCATTATCCACGTGATCATCAAAGAGCGCTTCCGTATCCCGCCACTCAGCAACCACAACAAGCTGGGGATCGTATTCCAGGTCAGCAGGTGCTTGAGTTTCAAAATGACGGACGCCAAAGTCACCCAGCCAGTTCACTACCCCTGGAGACGACATTGTAGTAATAATGTTCCAGATGGTTACTCCGTAGGAGGCGTACGCATGGGAGGCGACCTCGGAGCAGAATTGTTTGGACGGCTCATGGAAATCCATTGCAAAGTCATAGGGGATATGTTGCTTCCTTGCCTCATCATATGCCATCTTTGCAGCACGATGCGGAATCATCGGGTCTTTCACTAAAAGCGGATGATCAGATCGTACGCGCATCACCATGACGCGGAGTTTAACATCCTTTAAATATTCTTCAAGTGATGATATGACCACGCCCTGCTCGATATGCGCTTCAATAATACTTGGTGTACTTGTTTCCTCATCGACGTAGAGAAGCGCTATGTGGGAGAAATTCCCCGGATAATCATTGCCACGCGCTATAAGCGCGGATGTGGGAGCTCCCCCCCGGGATACAAGGATATCACCACTGTGAAGCATGACATCAGCATACTGAAAGGAAGGTGTCTGTAACGGATCCACCTCCCCCAGTACTACGGCAGACGGGGAATGATCTGCTGCCTGAAGCATAACTTCCTCAAGTGCTGCGCGTCCTCCATAAAGCAGACGGTACAGACGGTCGCGTGTCGGCCTGTTGCGAACATCCCAGGTCCTGGACAACATCTTTATCCCATCTCTTAATGAAGTAACAAGTTTACTATAACCTTCTAAATTTTCAGGACACGCGGCAACAAGAGGGCCCAAGCCAAAGAGATTCGCCTCTATACTGTCAAAAAGTGGATCAGACGGCGCAAACTGTCCTTCCGCTAACATGGCAAGATGCTGTCTTCCTTGCTGAATACCTTTTTCGATCTCAGGATTGACAACCGGGCATCCGGAAGCTCGGGCGTCCCTGAACCCAGCTTCGAGTGCCTCCCACATCTGGTTCTGGTTCCATACAAAAGACTTAAAGCCGGCTCCGTCAGTCTGGGGAATGTCTCTGGGCGGAATGGATAGTAAAAGATATACCGAAATAACTGCTATCAGCAAGGTGATAACTATCTTTTTCGGTTTCATGCTTATATATTACTACCCTCTTA
>Ga0255052_10000600_pt1 | contig 28962 bp, 24 predicted proteins | sample JV7_2_21_MG_FD_188632 | JGI IMG/M metagenome (GOLD analysis project Ga0255052, IMG submission 188632) | Seawater microbial communities from Jervis Inlet, British Columbia, Canada - JV7_2_21 | ecosystem: Environmental > Aquatic > Marine > Inlet | place: Canada: British Columbia | collected...
CCTCGAGTCCATCCGGCATTTCGATCCGGTGGATCAGCGGTCCCTGGAATCGGTTGCCCAACTGAGGGTTTTGCCGCTGTCTCTCTTCCCAGCTGGCGAGCTGGAGGCCCGCGAGCTGTCCCAGCGACTGGTGAAAACGGGAGCGGCGACGGGTGGGGCGGCGGCAACAGCCCTCGAGTCCTTGCGTCAGCGGGGTCGGTTTCCCGGCTGGGAGAACTACCTGCCGCTACTGGCTGATCGTACGGTGGCCCTCGGCGACTGGTTGGAGCAGGCGCTTGTTGTGGCGGTCTCGCCTTCGGTGCTGAGAACCGAGATGAAACACCATCTCCACCAGCTGGGGATGGACTACCAGACTCACCTCGAGCGGCAGATGCTTGCGGTGCCGCCGGATGTCCTCGAGCAGCCCGGCGAGGTGGTTACAAGTGTCTTGAATCAGGCCGCGGTGCGGCTCGAGGATCTGACTCCAGCCAAGCCGATCCACAGCGTCGATTTTGGGGCTGGTTTGACCGACATGTTTCATGGGCAGCTGCCCCGGTTCCCGCGCGAGATCGAGACTGCCAGAGCCCGCGGCGAGCGGCTCCTGATGATCAGCCCGAGCGAGCATTGGCCACGGCTCGAGCAGTGGTGTCAGCAGCAGAAGATCTCAGTCGGCAAAGGCGGGCTCGAGCTCGTCGACGGGGAGCTCAGACGGGGTTTTCGATTGCCGGCCGCCGATCTCGTGGTCTTCGGAGAGCGTCAGCTCTTTCCTCGGGTCACCCCGGGTCGACCGCGCCGTCGCCGCCGGTTCGGACCCTTTATCTCCGATCTGCGCGATCTCCGACTGGGTGATTTCATCGTCCACTCCGACCATGGAATCGGTCAATTCGTCGGGCTGCGCTCGGTAGGGGGTGAGGGACGGATCGATGGAGAGCTGCCGCCCTCTCTGGACTCCCTGCGCGATCAAGGGGGGCCGACCGATGTCGAGGTCATGGAGGTTGCCTATACGGACGGCCGCCGCCTTCTCCTGCCTCTCAGCCGGATCGATCAGGTCCAACGCTACAGCGGCATCGAAGGCGTGGCTCCCCGATTGGATCGCCTGGGTGGCAGCTCGTGGACCCGTACCAAGGACAGGGTCAAGCGGAGCATGCAGAAGCTGGCCAGTGATCTGGTGCGGCTTTATGCGGAGCGACAACTGGCCTCGGCGCCGGCCATGGGACCGGACAGCGATCTGTTGGGCCAGTTCGAAGCGGCCTTCGATTTCGAAGAGACCGAGGATCAGCTGACCGCCATCCAAGCCATCAAGGACGATCTCGAGACCGAACGACCCATGGATCGTCTGTTGTGCGGCGATGTGGGCTTCGGTAAGACCGAGGTGGCCATGCGGGCTGCCTTCAAGGTGGTCGAGAGTGGATCCCAGGTCGCGGTTCTCGCACCGACCACCATTCTCGCCGATCAGCATCTGGAGACCTTTCAGCGCCGCTTTGCCGGACATGCGGTTCGCATCGAGATGATCTCGCGCCGGCGATCGAACCAGGAGGTGCGAGAGATCAGGGAGGCGCTGGCAGCCGGCAAGGTCGACATCCTGATTGGCACCCACCGGCTGTTGAGTCGCGACATCGAAATCCCCAATCTAGCCCTGCTCGTCGTCGATGAAGAGCAGCGCTTCGGGGTGGCCCAGAAGGAGAGGCTGCGGGAGCTCAAGAAGAACGTCCATGTGCTAGCCATGTCCGCGACACCGGTGCCGAGAACCCTGCAGCTATCTCTGGCTGGCGTACGTGACCTTTCGGTTATCGAGACGCCGCCGCGCGATCGGATGGCCGTGGAGACGGCCATCGTGCCCTTCACCGCCGAGCTGTTGCGGGAAGCCATCGAGTTCGAGCGTGAGCGCCAGGGTCAGATCTATGTCGTCTACAACCGGGTCGAGAGGATCGAGCAGTTTGCCGCTTATCTGCAGGAGATCGTGCCGGATCTGCGACTGACCATCGGACATGGCCAGCTCGACGAGAACAAGCTCGCCAGTCGTATGCGCGCCTTCAAGAACCGGGAGTACGATTTGCTGCTGGCCACCACCATCATCGAGAACGGCATCGACATTCCCAATGTGAACACGATTATCGTTTACCGGGCCGAGCGCTTCGGTTTGGCGCAGCTCTATCAACTGCGGGGACGGGTGGGGCGGAGCAATCAGCTGGCCTACTGCTACTTGATGGTGCCCGGGAACAAGGTTCTTTCTGAGGAGGCCAGTAAACGACTGCGGGCCCTACGAGAGTTTACCGAGCTCGGCGCCGGCTTCAGAGTGGCGGCGCGTGATCTGGAGATCCGTGGCGCCGGCAATCTCCTGGGGCCGGAGCAGAGCGGCCACATTGCGGCCGTAGGAATCGAGACCTATCTGAAGATGTTGGAGGATACGGTGCGGAAGCTGCGCGGGGAGGCCGTGGAGGAGGTGCCCTCGGCAGCCATCGATCTGCCTCTGCCGATGGCGATTCCGAACGAGTATTTGGGGGATGCCAACCTGCGGATGGAGCTCTATCGTCGTATCGCTGCCGGCGAGATATCGGACGAAGAGATGATCGCCGAGCTGCGAGATCGATTCGGTCCGCCGCCCCCGCAGGTCTATCAGTTGCTGGGGGTGGCAGCCCTCAAACGACGGGCCGAGGAGCTGCGGGTGCAGTCGGTCTCGCTCAGCGGATCGAAGCTGCAGTTCCGTCTGCGGCGTGATGCGCGAGTCGATGTGGATCATCTGGTGCGGCTGGTCTCGGAGCGCCCCGGAATGAGCTTCAGCCCGTCGGGCGTCCTGTCGGTGGAGCGTCAGTCGGATCGGCCGGTGAGCGAACAGGCAACGGAAGTCCTTGCGCAACTGGTTCCAGCGGCAGTGAGTACGGAGCCGTGACCTCTATCTCCCAAATGCGACTCGCCGTCGCCTGGGGGATTTTGGTGATGACCCTCTCGGGAAGTGGCTGCGGGCCGACGGTTCCGCCTCCTGACCTGGTGGCGCAGCTGGATGGAGAGCCGGTTCCCCATGAGGATTTCGAGGAGTTCCTGGAGGGCAATGTGGAGGACGGGAGCGGCGTCCTGGGCAGTGATGTGCTGAGCGCACTCCTGGATCAGTTCCTCACCGAACGGTTGTTGGCTCGACTTGCGATCGACCGGTTCGGTTCTTCGGCCAGTGGGGATGTGAGGTTTGACCTCGCCAAGCTGGTCGGCGGTGCGATCGAAGACCCCGACGAGATCGCCGTGGCCACCTACTACCAGCAGCACAAGGCTTCGTTCGACCTGCCGGAGAGGGTCTATCTGCGCCAGTTCTTGTTTTCCGACCGCCACACAGCCGATCGGATGAGGGATCTCTGGGTTCGGGGAACCTCGTACGAGGTCCTGGTGGGCGGTCTCTCGGACAACCCGATGGCACACGTGGGTGAGGAGGGCGACTTCTCCCGGAGAGATCTGCCTCCGGCCTTCGCCGAGGTGCTTTTCGGTCTCGCGGATGGGGAGGTCAGCGAGGTCATGACAGCGGACTACGGCTTTCACGTCTTCCAAGTAGTGCGCCATCTGTCTCCCGGCCTGGCCCCTCTTGCCGAGGTAAACGCCCAGATCTTCGAGGAACTACTGCAGAGCCAGCGTCAGGAGGCCCTGAGTCGGCTGGTGGAGGAGGCAAGGGGGCGCTACAATGTGCGGGTTTTCGAGCGCAACGTGCCCTTCAACTATCAGGGCATGTACGGAGCGGACAGACCTGATGCGAATTCTTAGCGTACTCCTCGGTGCTTTTTTTCTTCTGCCGTTGCCGTCAGCAGCGCAAGAGGACTACGCGGTCGTCCTCAGGGTCAACGATCGAATTGCCACCACTTGGGACTATCACCGGCGCCGGGCCGAGAGGATCCGGATGATCCAAGATGCTGAATCTCTGCCGACGGAGCGGCGGCAGCGAATGCTGGCCAATATCGGCGTCTCGATCATGGACGAGATTTTCGAAGAGCTGTTGATGCTGTCGAGAGCGGACCAGCTTGGCATCAGGGTCACCGAGGCCGATTTGGATCGGGCGGTGGGGACATCGCGTGCGAATGCCGGGATCGAAACCGAAGAGCAGTTCGAACAGGCCCTGCTGGCCAGCGGCCTGACCCTCGACCAGTTTCGCAGCAATCTGAGCCGGACCCTTCTCGTTCAGAAGTTGATGAGCGAGGAGGTGCATCCGCGAATCACTCTCGAGGAAGAGGATCTCCGCCGCTACTATCAGAATCACTCGGAGGATTTCCAGGAACCGGAGCGACTTCATCTGGAAGAGGTGGTGCTCCTCACTGGCAGTGGATTGAGCGACGAGGAGCTCCAGCAGAGAGCCGAGGATATCCGCGAGCAGGTTCAGGCAGGGGGTAGCCTCGGAGAGGTCGTGCAGCCCCATGTCGAGCAGCAGGTCTCTTCCAACGTCGTCGACCTGGGCTGGGTGGAGATAGGCGACCTGAATCCGGAGCTCGAACAAGCGGTATGGGAGCTTCAGGCCGGCGATGTCAGCGAGGCAGTTACAGGACGAGGTGGGCTGCACATCCTGGTGGTCGCGGAGCGCGAGGAAGCAAGGCTGTTGTCCTTTGCCGAAGTGGAGCAACAGATTCGCGCCACCGAGGGCGAGCGATTGCTGGGATTCGAGATGCAGAGATACCTGGAGGAGTTGGAGGCGGCGGCCTATGTGAAGGTCAATCCACCTCCAGAGGCTGCTGGATTCCGCGCCTCGCTGCAGATGACGTCCGACACCGACGATCTTGAAGAGGCGTTGACCGCTCCACTGATCACCGATCCTGCCATCGAAGCAGCCGCGGAAGTCGATCCGGACGATCCCCCCATCGAGTAACCCAGCAGACATTCCAGACCCCCCCAAAAGCCCGAAATAGCTGCATTTCCACCGTTGACTCAGCGGTGGAGAAAAATGGACAAAAGTGGAACCCAGTGCTACACTGCGCACCGAAATTACCCGTGAAATGGACGGGACCGATGTTTCGTGGAAGTGCGCCGACAAGAATCGACGAAAAAGGCCGCCTGAAGGTGCCGACGGCATTTCGGCGCCATCTGGAGGAACGCTACGGGCGCGAGGTGTTCATCACCTCGATTCTGGGCGACTCGGTCCTCCTGTATCCATTGTCGGTCTGGGAAGAGATCGAAGACCGGCTGGCTGCTTTGCCGTCGACAGATCGCACCAAACAACGCTTTCTCGAACGTGTTGGCTACTACGGGCAGCAGGGCAAGCTCGATGGACAGGGGCGTGTGGTCATCCCGCCTCTGCTGCGGGATAGCGCCGAGATGGCAGGAGATGTGGTTGTCAGCGCCCGGTTGGATCACCTGGAGATCTGGAATCGCCAGCGACTCCAGGCCCGCTTCTCGGAGCAGCCATTTGCGGATGAAGACTTTGCTTATCTGAGCGAGAAGGGCATTTGAGTCTGAGGTACTCAGGCTCTGAACGCTCGACAGCAGTTCATTGAATCGGCGGACGTGCGGCACATACCTGTTCTGGTCGAGGAGGCCACCGGTTTCCTGGCACCTGAGCGGGGCGGCCTGTTCGTGGACTGTACGTTGGGGCTAGGAGGCCACGCCTCGATCCTTTTGGAGACGTGGCCCGAGATTCAGCTGATCGGTATCGATCGGGATCTCGAAGCCCTGGAGCTCGCCGGGGATCGTTTGCGCCCCTTTGGTGAGCGTGTGCGTCTTGTGCCGGGCGATTTCGCCGAGCTGACGACGCTGCTGCATGGGCTTCGTATCGAAGCCGTCGACGGCATCCTGGCCGATCTGGGTGTGTCGTCCCTGCAGCTGGACAAGGGATCCCGCGGCTTCAGTTTTCGCCGCCAAGGACCTCTCGATATGCGGATGGGACCAGGTGACTTGACTGCAGCCGAGGTTGTCAACCACTACGCGGAGGCGCAATTGGAAAAGATCTTTCGAGACTACGGTGAGGAGCGACAAGCACGACGAATTGCCCGGGCTGTGTGCGACCGACGCCGTCTGGAGCCCATCGAGACAACCACCGAGCTGCGGGACATCGTCGTCGGAGTCCTGCGCCGGGGCGGTGGCAAGCCCCGTGGCCGTATCGATCCGGCCACCCGTGTCTTCCAGGCCATCCGTATCGAAGTCAACCGGGAGCTGGTGGGCCTGGACACGTTTCTCGATCAAGCAGTTCGCATGCTGGACCGGGAGGGCCGTTTGGTGGTGATCTCGTACCACAGCCTCGAAGACAGGATCGTCAAAAACCGACTCCGCGATCTGGCCCGTGGAGAAGTCGATCAGATCACGGGCCGACCTCGTTCCGAGACCCAGGTCATCGAAGCTCTCACCAAGCGCCCTGTCCGCCCCGGTGCAGAGGAGGTGGCGCTCAACCCCCGCTCCAGGTCGGCGCGGTTGCGGGCCGCGAGGAGGATCTGATTTCTTGCGCGGTGACTATGTCGTCAAGCGACCGGTGGACAACAGCTACCTCGTTCGGCAGCGCGATCGCCGCCGCCGTCGGGAGCTGGCAGCGGTATTCCTCGCTCTGGTCCCTGTCGCCGGCGGCATGTTGGGCTACGTCTGGCTCAACCTGCGGGTGGTTCAGATCGGCTATGAAGTCGATCGATTGGAGAAGACCCTGACGCTCGAGGAACAGCGGGAGCGAGAGCTTTGGGTGGAGGCAGCGTACCTCTCGAGTCCCGAGCGCATCCGCACAGAGGCCGTTGATCAACTCGGAATGGTGCAGGCCGATCTGGATCAGATGGTCTTCATGGAGGAGATTCCGTGAAGGCCCGGTTGATTCTGGTAGTGACGGTGATGGCGCTCTGGTCCGGGGGCGTCATCGCGCGTCTATATCAGTTGCAGGTTGTCGACCACGAGATCTACCGGCAGCGAGCGGCAGGTCAGCACCATCGACGGGTGGTGTTGCAGCCACCCCGCGGCACGATCTACGACGTCCGGGGTCGTGATCTCGCCCTGTCGGTGGACGCGGACTCGGTGTGGGCCGACCCTTCGCAGATCGAAGATCCCAAAGGCACTGCCCGTGGCCTCGCCAACGTGCTGAATCTCGACGTCCAGAAGCTCGAGAAATCCCTGGCCAGCGAGCGGGAGTTCGTCTGGATCGCTCGACAGCTCGACCGACCCGAGGCGGATGAGGTGCGCCAGTTGAAGCTCGCCGGAGTGGGCTTCCTGAAAGAGAGCAAGCGCTACTACCCGATGCGTGAGTTGGCAGCTCAGGTGCTGGGCTTCGCGGGCCTGGACAACAAAGGACTCGAGGGTCTGGAACAGATCTACAACGACGTTATCGCCGGTGAGCCTGCCGAGCGCCAGGTTCTGCGCGACGCCCGTCGCGGCACGGTCCTGTTGCCCGACATCTCGTTTGGCGAGGCCCGAGCCGGGAAGAACCTGCACCTGACCATCGACTCCTGGATCCAGCATCTGCTCGAGACGGAGTTGGCTGCGGTCTACAGGCGGACGCGGGCCCGGAGCGCCAGCGCCGTTCTCCTCGACCCCCATACCGGCGCCATTCTAGCCATGGCTTCGCTGCCGACCTTCGATCCGAATCACTTCTCCCGGTCATCCCGCGAGAGCTGGCGCAATCGGGCCGTGATGGATGCCTTCGAGCCCGGCTCCACCTTCAAGGTGATCACCGCCGCCGCCGCGCTGGAGGGAAACCTGGTGGATCCCGAAGATGTCTTCGATTGCGAGCACGGCAGCGTTGTCGTCCAAGGGGTGCGAATCCACGATCACAAGTCCTTTGGAGATCTGACTTTTCGGGAGGTCCTGGCCAAGTCGAGCAACGTGGGTGCGATAAAGACCGGACTGCTGGTCGGCAAGCAGAGCCTGTACGAGCAAATCGTCGAATTCGGCTTCGGCAGACTGACAGGTGTCGACTTGCCGGGCGAGAGCCGCGGAATCCTGCGCACCGTGGAGCGCTGGCCAAAGCGCGCTACCGCCTACATATCCTTTGGCCAGAACCTCTCTGTCACAACGTTGCAGATGGTCACCGCATTCGCCGCAGTGGCCAACGGCGGCACGCTCTTCTCTCCCTACATAGTGACCGGCGTCGGCCAAAACGGCAAAGTACTGGACCGGCACCGCCGACCTCGGAGGGTCAGTAATCCGATCAGCGCCAGCACCGCCCGTACCCTCGAGCGACTGTTGGAGTCGGTGGTGACGGACGGTACTGGCAAGAAGGCTGCCATCCCTGGATATCGCGTCGCAGGCAAGACTGGCACCGCCCAGAAGGCCTCGGAGAACGGCGGCTACGCCGCGCGCAAGTTTGTCGCCAGTTTCGTGGGTTTTGCCCCGGCACGGGAGCCAGCCATCGTCGGTATGGTGGTTATCGATGAGCCGGAGCCGGCCCTTGGGTACCACGGTGGCGATGTGGCGGCGCCGGTTTTCTCCGCCGTCGTTGGCCCAACTCTGCTCTACCTGGGGATCCCACCGGAGCGCCAGGAGCTGCAGCAATGGCCGGGAGAGCAGGTGGCGACGATTGGAGCGATGGAAGCTCGTGAAAACGAGACTCTATCCATGCCGGCAGAGCGATTCGATCCCGATCCCGATACCGAGACTGGAGGCGTGCCGGACTTCTCGGGCCTGACAGCCCGACAGGCAGTTGTGCGATCGGCCGAATTGGGGCTCAAAGCCACCCTGTATGGCAGGGGCATGGTCAACCGCCAGGCTCCACTACCGGGAACGCCTCTCGACGTGGTCGGTGAAGACATGGAGTTATGGCTGGGTAGCAGTCCGAGCGATTCACGACGATGAGGGTTTCAGAGGTGATCGCGGGGCTATCCATCAAATCGTTATCGGATGACGATCCTGATGTCACGGGCATCAGCCAGGATTCCCGTTTCGTGAAGGAGGGATATCTCTTCGCAGCCCTGGTGGGCAAGCGGTTCGACGGGCGTGCCTTCATACCCGATGCACTCGAGCGGGGAGCCGTCGGCGTGATGGCTGCCGGCCCACCGCCACCGGGATTCGATCGGGTCTGGTTGACAGCCGGCGACCCCCGCTGGTTGATCGGTCCCATGGCCGGCAGGATTCATGGCCATCCCGACCGCGAGATGCTGATGGTCGGAATAACGGGTACCAACGGCAAGTCGACGGTGTCGTTCCTGATTGCCTCGATGTTGGAAGAGGCGGGCTACCCGACGGGGGCCATCGGCACCCTGGGACACCAGTTCGATGGCGAGATCTTCGGCACGGACCGGACCACGCCCGAGGCCTCCCACTTCAATCGTCTGCTGGCCCGAATGCGGGACTCCGGGGCCACAGCGGTCAGCGCCGAGGTCTCTTCCCAGGGCCTGGCATTGGGACGGGTGGAGGGCATCAGCTTCGATCTCGGGATCTTCACCAATCTGACTCGGGATCACTTCGACTTTCATCGAGATTTCGAAGACTACTTCGCAGCCAAGCGTCGTCTTTTCGATCAACTCAAACCGCAGGGCATGGCGGTGGTGAACGTCGAGGATCCGTACGGTCGGCGTCTCGCTGACGAGCTGCCGAAGGTCCTGACCTACGGTGAGGGTGGCGAGGTCGCCGGTCGTACGGTGGAGTTCAGCCCCCAGGGGATCAGGGGGGTCCTGTCCACGCCCAGGGGGGAGCTGCCGATCGAGTCCGCACTGCTGGGAACCTACAACCTGTCCAATATCGTCGCTGCTGCTGCCGGCGCCGAGGCTCTGGGGCTGCCTCACGCAGCCATCGCTGCCGGGATCGCCGCGCAAAAGCCCCTGGCCGGTCGCCTCGAGCCTGTGGAGTGCGGACAGACCTTCCCGGTGCTCATCGACTATGCCCACACCGATGCCGCGTTGGAGGCTTCGCTGAAGGCCCTGCGCTCGTTCTCGCAGCACAAGATTATGCTGGTATTCGGTTGTGGAGGCGATCGGGATCCGGGCAAGAGAGCCTTGATGGGTCGGGTAGCGGGTGAGCTGGCCGATCTCTCCATCATCACCACCGACAATCCGCGGCGCGAAGATCCCCTGGCCATCATCGCCGCGGTCGAAGAGGGGATCAAACAGAGTGGCAACTCGAGCTACCGGATTCTCCCGGACCGTCGCGAGGCGATCCGACGTGCGGTAGCGCAGGCCGACGACGACTGGGCACTGTTGATCGCTGGCAAGGGGCACGAGGAGTTTCAGATCGTGGGCGACAAGAGGTCGTCCTTTTCCGATCGTCAGGAAGTGGAGCGGGCGTTGGAGGAGAAGCTTGGTACGCGGGCGAGTGAATGAGGCGGTTACCGTCATGGAGGGAAGGCTGATATCCGGTCGCGCCGATGCCCAGTGGCGGGGCGCCGCACTGGATTCGCGCACCATCCAGGGCGGTGAGCTGTTCTTTGCCCTGAGGGGTGAGCGCACCGATGGGCATCGATTTGTCTCGCCGGCTCTGGAGAAGGGTGCCAGTGCGGCAGTGGTCTCCCAGACGATCGAGGTATCTGCCGAGGCCGGGGTGATCGAAGTGGACGACACTCTTGCTGCTCTGCACCGGTTGACGCGTGACGTGCGTTCGCGCGCTCCCCGCAAGTTGGTGGCAGTGACCGGTTCGTTGGGTAAGACCACAACCAAGGAGATTCTGGCCACACTGCTGGCCAGCCGGTACCGGGTCGCTCGCAACCCCGGCAGCCTGAACAACCTGTATGGGTTTCCGGTGGCCCTGCTGGGCATCCCCGACGACACCGAGTGGATGGTGGCCGAGATGGGGATGTCGACGCCGGGCGAGTTGGGCCAGGTCAGTCTCCTGGGCCGTCCCGATGTGGCCGTGTTCACCAATGTCAGGCCGGCCCATCTGGAGTCCTTCGGCTCGCTCAGGGCCATTGCCGACGCCAAGGCCGAGTTGCTCGAGGGGTTGGCTGCCGATGGTTTGGTCGTAGCCAACCGTGATGATGCGGAGGTCGTTCGCTTTGTGGAGCGACACCGAGGCCGGGTGATCTGGTTCGGTATGGAGGCCGAGGGCGACTATGGAGTTGCCGATGTTCGCCTGCGGCCGGGCGATGTAGGGACCTGTTTCCGTCTGCTAGCCGGTCATGAGGAGCAGGACATCGAGCTGCCGCTGCACGGTCTCTACAACGTGGAGAACTTCCTTGCTGCTGCTGCATGTGCGCATGAGCTGGGGGTGTCACTGGCGGAAATCGGTCAAGCAGCGACTGCGGTCGAGGGACAGCCGAGGAGAGGAGTGGTCCACCGGATCGCGGCGGAGACGGTTCTCATCGACGATTGCTACAACTCGAATCCGACGGCTCTGCTGCAAGCCTTGCGCAGCGCGCGAGAAATCACGGGTCAGCGCCACTGGGCGATTCTGGGCGACATGTTGGAGTTGGGAGATGCCGCCCCGGAGCTGCATCGCGAGGCAGGTCGGGAGGCAGCCGCTATGGGCTTCTCGCCCATCGTCGGGGTGGGTGAGTTGGCCCGTCAGTTCGTGGCCGCCGCCGCGGGTGCCTCCACCCACTGGTTCGAGTCCGCCAGAGACGCTGCCGCGGCGCTGGAGGTCGCGCTCCTGCCCGGCGATGTCGTGCTCGTCAAAGGCTCGCGTGCCGTCGGTCTGGAGGTTGTTGTGGAGTCGTTGCTGGCCGGTGCGGGGGAGCTGGCCTGATGCTGCTCCATCTCCTCTATCCGCTCAGCGACCAGGTCGCCGCCTTCAATGTATTCCGGTACATCACTTTCCGGGCCGGCAGCGCCGTGGTCACGGCCCTGCTGTTGGCGCTCGTTCTGGGTCCAGGTTTCATCCGTATGCTCAGGCGTCTGTCGGTCGGCCAGAACATCAGGGACGTCGGACCCGACCGCCACCAGGTCAAGGCGGGCACGCCCACCATGGGAGGTGTGCTCATCCTGTTTGCAGTCATCGTGCCGACCCTGCTCTGGGCCAATCTCCTCAATCCCTATGTGTGGCTCGCTGTCGGCATCACCACCGGTTTCGGAGCGATCGGTTTTGCAGACGACTTTCTGAAGCTCCGACGGCGCCAGAATCAGGGTTTGACGGCCAGGGTCAAGATGACTCTTTCTATCGTCGTGGCCGTCGCCGCCGGCGTCATCCTTCTGTCCCTGCCGGGCGACTATGCCTTTGAGGCCTCCGTAGCCTTCCCGTTCTTCAAACGTGCGGTCTTGGACCTCGGGGTTCTCTACGTCCCCTTTGTCGCAGTGGTCCTGGTGGGCTCCTCCCACGCGGTGAATCTCACCGACGGCCTCGACGGCCTGGCCATCGGGGCCACTCTGGTCGCCGCCGCTACCTACGCCATCTTCACCTATGTAGCCGGGAATTCGGTCGTCGCTGGCTACCTGCAGGTTCCCTACGTCCGAGGTGTTGGCGAGGTGTCGGTGTTTTGCGGGGCTCTGGTGGGAGCCAGTCTCGGATTCCTTTGGTTCAACTCCCACCCGGCAGAGGTCTTCATGGGGGACGTGGGCTCGTTGGCCATCGGCGGCGGCATCGGCATGGTGGCCATCCTGTCCAAGCAGGAGGTCGTTCTCCTTCTTGTCGGCGGTCTGTTTGTGCTGGAGGCCTTGTCGGTGATCCTGCAGGTGGGATTCTTCAAGGCCACTGGCGGCAGACGGATCTTCCGTATGGCGCCGTTGCATCACCACTTCGAACTCAGCGGCTGGGCCGAACCGAAAATCATCGTCCGTTTCTGGATCCTGGCGATCATGTTCGCCCTCATGGGTCTGGGGACCCTGAAGCTGAGATGAAGGTGCCATGGAGAGAGCAGGAGTGGCAACGAGTCGCGGTCTATGGCCTGGGGGCCTCGGGTCTGGCGGCGACACGTCTGCTGAGATCGCGCGGAGTTGAGGTTGTGGGTGTGGACATGAGAGAGGGGCACGAGCTCGACCTGGGGGACCTGGAGAAGGATCCGGGGTTCGACGCTCTCCTGGGTGGAGACCCGCAGGAGCTGCTCGAACGGATCGACGGTGTGGTGATCAGTCCGGGTGTGTCGCCCCGGCGACCGCTGATCGTCGCCGCCCGCGAGGCAGGCCTGCCAGTGGTAGCCGAGGTGGAGTTGGCCTATCTCTTCGCCGACGGACCGCTGATCGGCATCACGGGAAGCAATGGCAAGAGCACGACCACACTGATGACCGGCGAGCTGCTCAAGGCCGCTGGATTCGCGGTCGAGATCTGCGGCAATATCGGTGTGCCGTTGAGCGCCCGAGTCGATGGCGAGGCCGGGCGGGTCTTCGTTACCGAGCTTTCCAGCTTCCAGTTGGAGGCCGTGGATACCTTTCGTCCGCAAGCGGCAGCCATGCTCAATCTCTCGGCCGATCATCTGGATCGGCACCGTGACCACGAAAGCTATTTCGCCGCCAAGAGGAACCTCTTCGACAACCAGCAATCGACCGATGTGGCTGTTCTCAATGCCGATGATGAGCAGGTGGCCGCGGTTGCGGTGCCAGCCCGGCGCCGGTTCTTCTCTCGTCGACGCCAGGTGGACGATGGATGTTATCTCGACGGTGAGATTGTCGTCGAAGTAGACCCCGAGACCGGTAGGCATCCGCTTTTCAGTCGTGGAGACGTGCCGGTCCCCGGTCCACACAACCTGGAGAACGCCATGGCAGCGGCCTTGCTGTCCCGGGCCGCCGGAGCCGACCCCGAAGTCTTTCCCTCTGCTCTGGCCAAGTTTCAGGGCCTGCCACACCGGCTGCAGCGTGTTGCCGATCAACGTGGTGTGGTCTGGTACGACGATTCCAAGGCCACCAACTTCGCCGCCACGCTCAGGTCTCTCGAGGGGTTCGCCGATGGCTCGGTGCATCTGATCGTGGGTGGCCGCAACAAGGGCGGCGACCCGGCGGTATTGACCGATGTGGTGCGTCGCAAGGTGTGCCGCCTCTATCTGGTGGGTGAGGCAGCGGTAGAGATCGGCGCCGCCCTGGCTGGGGTGGTGGGTGCCGAAATGGCTGGCACCCTCGAGACTGCGGTCGAGGCGGCGGCCCGCAGAGCCGGCCAAGGGGAGGTCGTCCTTCTCTCACCCTCCTGCGCCAGTTTCGATCAGTACCAGAGCTTCGCCGAGCGCGGCGACCACTTTCAAATCCTGGTGAGGGGCCTCGATGGCTAAGAAACTGGCCTTCGACAAGGTTCTCTTCACGACTGTCGTTGTGCTGGTAGCCCTTGGACTGATAGCGGTGTTCTCGGCCAGTGCCGCTTTTGCCCGGGATCAGGGCCATCGATTCAACCTTTTCCTCGTCAAGCAGGGATTGGCGGCGCTCTTGGGCGTCGCGGTCATGTGGATCGTCATGCACATCTACTACCGACACCTGAAACGCCCGCGAGTGCTGTATGTCCTCGTGGGTGGGGTGCTGTTGCTGTTGGTAGCGGTGTTGTTCGCGCCCGAGCTCAACAACACTCGACGCTGGCTGTTTCTCGGCGGAGTCTCGATCCAACCGTCGGAGCTGGCAAAGCTGGCAATGGTGGCGTTTGTTGCTTATCAGATCCAGGCCAAACAGGATCGGGGGAGCCGCGATCTGATCATCCCCTGCGCCCTTTTCCTGGGGGTGGTGGCGGCGCTGATCCTGCTGCAGCCGGACTTGGGAACTACCGTGCTGATCTGTGGCGCTATGGTCCTGATGCTTTTTCTGGCCGGGGTGGAATGGCGCTACTTCGCCGGCGGCTTCGTGGCTCTGCTGCCGGCTCTGTGGTTCTTGATCTATTCGGTGCCTTATCGGCGTCAGCGATTGATGGCCTTTCTCGATCCCGATCTCGAGCCGTTGCGATCGGGATATCAGGCGCGTCAATCGCTCATCGCCATCGGCTCGGGAGGACTGCTGGGACGGGGCTTGGGCGAGAGTCTGCAAAAGCTCTACTTTCTGCCCCATCCTCACTCGGACTTCATCTACTCGATCGTCGGTGAAGAATTGGGCCTGATCGGGGGCGTCGGGGTTCTGGGACTTTTTGGAGTCTTCGCCTGGCGCGGTCTGCGGACGGGCCTGCAAGCGCCAGACGTGTTTGGTCGCTATCTGGCATGGGGCCTGACCGGGGTTTTGGCTCTGCAGGCGCTGATTCATATGAGCGTGGCCCTGGCGTTGATGCCAACCAAGGGGATCCCGCTGCCCTTTATCTCGTACGGAGGCTCCTCTCTGGTGGTCAGCCTGGCCATGTGCGGAGTGTTGCTGAACATCTCGCAACACGATTGGGGAAGGGTCGGCGGTGCCGAGCGGCAAGGAGCGTATGGATCTTGAGCATGTTCTGGTGGCAGGAGGTGGTAGCGGGGGGCACGTCTTTCCCGCTCTCGCCGTGGCGGAGCAGCTCGAGAAGAGGAGGTGGCGTGTGAGCTGGCTGGGTCGAGTGGAGGGCATGGAGCGAGATCTGGTGGGAAGGCAAGGCCTCGAGTACCACGGACTCCCTGCACGGGCGATTGTCGGTCGTTCGGTGGGTGGTCGTGTGCTCGCCATGACCGATCTCGGGAGATCGTCCTGGCGAGCGCGGCAGCTGATTCGAAGCCTCGAGGTGGGTGTGGTCGTCGGCACCGGGGGCTATGCCTCGGCGCCCGGGGTGATGGGGGCCGTACTGGCCCGTCGGCCGGCCGTGTTGCTGGAGCCCAATGCGGTGCCTGGGGTCGCCAATCGCTGGTTGTCGCGATTTGCCGCCCAGGCGGCCATCGCATCCGACTCTGCAGCCGCCGGTCTGCGATGTCCGTGTGTGGAAACCGGTGTGCCGGTGCGGGCCGATTTCAGCGCCCCACACCAGCCGGCTGACACCCGGGGACCGTTGCGCTTGCTGGTGCTTGGTGGCAGCCAGGGAGCTCGTCAGTTGAACGATCTGCTGCCGCCTGCTCTGGAGAGTCTGGGTGCGACCCAACCGGGGATGCAGGTGACGCACCAGGTGGGCGCGTCCCTTCTGGACGAGGCCCGCAGCGCCTACGCCAGGCGTTCGATGGCAGGCGTCGAGATATCGGTGGTGCCGTTTCTGGACGATGTGTTTGCAGCCATGGCAGCAGCCCACTTGATCATCAGTCGGGCAGGGGCGATCACCCTGGCCGAAATCTGCGCGGTGGGAAGGGCAGCCCTGCTGCTACCCCTGACCCTGGCCGGTTCACACCAGCTGGCCAACGCCCGCTCTCTGGCGGCGACGGGGGGTGCCGAGGCTCTCGATCCGAGCAGGACCACGGCTGAGGAGTTCACCGACAGGCTGGGAGCATTGGTGGGGAACCGTCAGCAGCTCTTGGAGATGGGTGCGGCCTTGCACGGTCTTGCTCGACCCCAAGCCGCTGCCGATATCGCCGACCTGGTGGTCGAGGTGGCGAGGAAGAACTGATGTTTCGTCAATTCGCCAACCTGTCCAGGGTCCATTTTGTCGGCATCGGTGGTGCCGGCATGAGCGGCATCGCCGAGGTCCTCCTGGACTACGACCTGGAGGTCAGCGGCTGCGATATCGCCACTAGCGAGACCACAAAGCGGCTCTCCGATCTGGGGGTGTTGGTCTTCGAAGGACACTCCGCCGACCATGTGGAAGGGGTGGATCTGGTCGTCATCTCGTCGGCGGTATCGAGAGACAGCGCCGAGGTCGAGGCGGCCAGAAAAAACAACATCACGGTGGTCCGCAGGGCCGAGATGTTGGGCGAGCTGATGCGGCTGAAGTATGGCGTCGCCGTGGCCGGAACCCACGGTAAGACGACCACCACCTCGTTGGTAGGCGCGGTGCTGACCGAGGCCGGTCTCGATCCAACAGTTATTGTCGGTGGGCGCCTGCGGGTGTCGGGCACCGGTGCCCGTCTCGGTAAAAGTGAGTACCTGGTCGCCGAGGCCGACGAGTACGACCGCAGTTTCCTGCGTCTGCAACCCATCATCGGTGTGGTGACATCGATCGATCAAGATCATCTGGACACCTACGGCAATCTGCAGACCATCAAGCAGGCCTTCCTGGAGTTCGCTGGCAAAGTGCCCTTTTTTGGCCAGGTCATCCTGTGCCTGGACGACCCCAACATTCAGGAGATGCTGCCCCGACTGGAAGGACAGCGGGTGCTGAGCTACGGACTCTCGCCCCAGGCGAATCTGCGGGCCGTCAAGAGGGAGACCACGGTGGCTGGATCCCGCTTTGCAGTGCATAACGACGGCGAAGTCGAGCTTGGCACCGTCGAGCTACCCATGCACGGCATCCACAATGTTCGCAACGCTCTGGCAGCCATCGCAGTCGGCCTCTCCCTGGGCGTGGATTTCGCCACCATCGCCAAGGCCCTGGGTGGATTCTCGGGAGTTCACAGACGCTTCGAGCACGTTGGCGAGTGGCGTGGTGCGCTGGTGGTGGACGACTACGCCCACCATCCGACTGAAGTGGTGGCAACGCTGGAGGCGGCCTGCGAGGCCTTTCCCCAGGCGCGTATCATCGCCGTCTTCCAGCCCCACCTTTTCACTCGGACCCGCGATCTGGCCGAGGATTTCGGCAAAGCCCTGCTGGGGGCCGACTTTGCGCTGGTCACCGACATCTACCGCTCGCGGGAGGAGCCGCTGCCGGATGTCGATTCGATGCTGGTGGTGGATGCGGCCCGTCGCAGCGGCCACCGTCACGTGCAGTACTGCGGTGAATGGCGCCACGCCCCCGAGGTATTGGCCGCCGAGGTCGGTGAAGGGGATGTGGTGCTGACGCTGGGAGCAGGCGATATCTACCGTTTGGCCGAGGAGCTGGTGGCAGGAGCGGCATGATGACGACGCAACGATTGACCCTCGAGCGCCCGAGCCCGTTTCGCCGCCGCCGATTCGTGGTGCCTCACCGACGGCGCAGCCGGACCCTGGTTCTGTTGAAGCCGTTTCTGGTGGCGGTGATCCTGGTCGGTCTACCGGTGCTAGCGGGTGTCTGGGTGTTCACCTCGCCACGCTTCATGCTCAGCGAAGTCCAGATCGGAGGCACGGTGCGGGTGACCGGTGAAGAGGTGGCCGGGGCCTTGGAGTCGCTCCGGGGAAGGCACCTGCTGGGGTTGTCACTGGCAGATGTTGAGGCCAGGTTGACGACCAATCCATGGATCGAAGGGGCGGCGATTCGCAAGGAGCTGCCAAACCGATTGTCGGTGCACGTGCACGAGCGGCAGCCAGTAGCTTTGCTCCGCCGGGACGGCGACCTCTTCTATGTCGACAGGACAGGATTCGTCATCGAGGCCTATGACCCCAGCGGTCCGGTGGATTTCCTGCTCCTCAGCCTGGCCCCGGGTTCGGCGCTGGACGTAGAGGGGGCGCTCGAGATCGCTGCCGCTCTTGAACGGATTGCTCCCAGTCTGGCGGCCGGTCTCTCTGAGATCGAGATCCTCGGTCTCGACGACTTCTCCGTACACAGCGCCACATTGCCTTTCCCGGTGTTGATCAGCGCTGGAAAGGTGGAGTCCCAGCTCGGGAAGCTCGATCGACTGCTACCCGAGATCTCTCGCCGATTCCCAGAGGTGGAAGCGGTGGACCTTCGGTTTTCTCGTCAGATTGTCATTCAACCCGCGGTGGAACCGCGCAGTCAGGAGGGGTGAGGTTGATGCCGAAAGTGGACCCATACTTGGTAGCCATCGATATCGGATCCTCGAAGATCGGAGTCCTGATAGGTCAACGGGACGACCGGGTCGGAGTCGAGGTAGTAGGCAAGGGCCTGGCACCGAATCGAGGCACTAGAAAGGGCAATATCGTCAACGTCGAAGCGACGATGGAGGCCCTGAAACAGGCTACAGAAGAGGCCGAGGTGATGGCCGGGATCGAAGTCTCCAGAGCCTTCGTCGGCGTTGCCGGGACCGATATGCGCAGCATCAATTCGCGTGGCATGGTGACGGTAGCCAGGAAGGATCAGGACCGGGAGATCACGCGGCAGGACATTCAGAGGGTGTTGGAGGCAGCCCAGTCGGCAGCCCTGCCCTCCGACCGCGAGATCATCCATGCCATTCCCCAGGAGTTCATCGTCGATGAGCAGGGCGGGATCACCGATCCCATGGGGATGCTGGGCAGCCGGCTCGAGGTCGCAGTGCACCTGGTGACGGGCAATGTCACACGGCGCAAGACCCTGATGACTTGTGTGAATCGGGCAGGTATCGAGGTGGTGGAGCTGGTTTTCGAACCCCTGGCCACTGCCGAAGCGGTGCTGACTCACGACGAGCGCGAGCTCGGCGCCCTGCTGGTGGATGTGGGGTGTGGCACCACCGAGTACGCCCACTACTCGGAAGGCGAAGTCCAGCACAGTGCTGTCCTGCCCATCGGCGCTGGACACTTCACCAACGACCTGGCGATGGTCCTGCGCACCCCCTTTGCCGAGGCGGAGAGCATCAAGACCCGTCACGGGTGTTGTCTCGAGGGCCTAGTGAGCGAGGAGGAGGGGATTTCGGTGCCAACCGTCGCCGGTGGCCCGGCGCGTGTGGTTCCCAAGAAGGAGCTGTGCGGCATCCTCCAGCCCCGGGCCGAGGAGATGCTGAACCTGGTGCGCGAAGACCTCCTCAAGAACGGTGCTGATGAAACCCTGCGAGGCGGGGTGATTCTCACCGGTGGTGGGGCGCAACTCGACGGTCTGTTGGAAATGGCGGAACAGGTCTTCAACTGCACGATCCGCTACGGTCTGCCCCAAGGCCTCGGTGGCTTGGTGGATGTGATCAGTTGCCCGACGTGGGCCGCTGCCTCGGGACTGTTGCAATACGGACAGGCTACCGTCGATCGGATGAACAGAGTTGGCAGAGCGGGATTCACCATGCGCGGCATGATGACCAGCATCCGCGGCATGTTTTCGGATCTGTTATGAGCAAGAACGGAACACAGAAGGAGAAGAACGAGATGATTTTATTCGAGGATCAGGAAATGGAGAGCGGTTTGCCCATCACCATCGATGAGGCAGAAGCTGTACCCGCGAGGATCAAAGTCGTAGGCGTAGGTGGGGGCGGCGGCAACGCCGTCAATCGCATGATCGACTGCGACATGAGGGGAATCGAGTTCATTGCCGGCAACACCGACCTCCAGGCACTGCGTGGGGGCCGGGCACCCTTGAAGGTGCAACTCGGCTCGACCCTTACTCGCGGACTCGGAGCGGGCGGCGATCCGGAGGTCGGCCGCAAATCGGCCCTGGAGGATACCGAGCGTATTCTCGAGGTGTTGGACGGCTCGGATATGGTGTTTCTGACCGCCGGTTTGGGCGGCGGCACCGGCACCGGAGCGCTGCCGATCTTTGCGTCTCTGGCCGCCGAGCTGGGCGCGCTGACCGTGGCTGTAGTCACCAAGCCCTTCTCCTTCGAAGGCCGCCGGCGCATGGAGCTGGCCGAGCGGGGTATCGAGGAGCTGCGGGCGTCCGTCGACACCCTGATCATCATTCCCAACGAGCGTCTGCTCAGCTTTGTCGAGCGCGGCACACCGTTGACGGAGGCCTTTCGGATCGCCGATGACGTCCTGCGCCAGGCGGTGCAAGGCATCAGCGATTTGATTACGGTCCCGGGCGAGGTCAACGTGGACTTCGCCGACGTCAAGACCATCATGACGGGGATGGGAATGGCTCTCATGGGTACCGGTGTCGCCAAGGGCGAGAATCGGGCACTCGAAGCCGCTCAGAGGGCTATCTCGTCGCCGCTCTTGGAAGAGACCTCCATCGAGGGCGCCAAGGGTGTGCTGCTGAACATCTCTGGTGGCTCCGATCTCAGTCTGCACGAGGTGGACGAGGCGGCCCGGGTGATCGCGGAAGCTGTGGATCCCACCGCCAATATCATCTCCGGCCTAGTGATCCAGGATGAATTGGAAGAGGAGCTGAAGGTGACAGTTATCGCCACGGGTTTCCATGGGGAACAGGTAGGGGCCCACATTCCGGCTCGGCCGATGACGCAGCGAACCCTCGATGCCGAGGACGGCCCCGTCTATGACGAGATAGCGGAGACCGCCGCGACCGCGGAAGAGGATGGCGAGGATATCCCCTTCTACCGCAAGGTCATCGCCCAGGCCCAGAACGACGATCCCAACGGCTATGGTCCGAACTGGTCAAACGTGGACGACTTCGACATCCCCACGGTGCTGCGCAAGCAGATGGACTGAGCCGCTTGATCGTATTCTTCTTCCTTCCGTGCTCCGCAGGGGTCGGCCGCTTGTCAGATGGCGTTATCTTCCAAGCGTGAGAAGCGCCTCTGGCAAGCGGCCGGCCTCTGCATCCTTTTGATCTACTCGTCTCTCTACATCGCTCGGCCCATCGCCGAATACCTGCGCGACCGGAATTTGCTGCGCCTGTCGGTAGCCCTGATCTTTCTGGCGGTCGCCGGGGCCATCGGCTGGCGGCTCGCCATGAGTCGTCCAAACTTGCGGGTGGTGCTGTCCGCGACGCTCGTCGGGGTCGCCTACTGTGCCTTGCTGACATCCATCCCCATGCTGCCTGAGGAACGGCTCCATTTTCTGCAGTACGGAGCCGTGGCCGCGCTGATCTACCTCGCCCTGGAGGAGCGTCGGCTCCGACTGGACGAGGCGGGAACAGGTCGTGTGGATCTGCCGACTCGTCTGCCCTCTATCGCAGTTGCGGCGGTTGCGACCGGGGTGTTGGGTTGGATCGACGAGGGAATCCAGGCGATTCTGCCCAATCGCTACTACGACATCCGGGACGTGGCCTTCAACGCTGCCGCCGGCATCATCTGTCTGGCCTCGCTGAGACTCGTCGAGTGGGCCCGAGCCAGCGAATAGGATGGGTCGGTTGACGTATTCTCGAGTGAGAACTGCCAAGCAGGACTTTGCTAGCATTCGTGAACGATTCACCTCAAGCGGAGAACAGGACTGATGACCAACGGATTTGATCAAGCCCGGGCACAGCGGAACTGGTTGGAGCGATTGGGGGAGAAGATCCCCGGCTTCGGCGGTTTTCAAGACCGGGAGTTACGTCGCGAGGTCGACAAGATGCAGCGTGAGCATCTCGCTGGAGCGATCGCCGACCTGAAAGGGGTGGTACGGGAGCGGGCGCAGGCTTACACGGATGCCGCCCAGATTGGATCTCTACACCTCTTCGACCGTCTCGATCGCCGCCTGGAAGGTCTCTCCCAGTCGATTCGATTCAGTGACTATGGAGGGACCGGCTTCTTCGATGTAGAGAAGATCGGTGAGGCGGAGCTGGAAAAGATCTATGAGTTCGATCTCTCGTTGCTCGAAGATCTGAGTGTGCTGACCGGATCGATTGCAGCTATTCCACAGCCCGGTGCCGGTGATCCGGCCGCTGGGGTCGAAGCGGCACAGGGCCAGCTGACCGACCTGGAGAACAAGTGGTCCAGCCGCCAGAACATCATCAACGACATCGTCCAGACTGCCACTTGACCACCAACCAGGTCTGCGAGGAGAAATTGTCATGAAAGTGATTCAGTATGTCGACCCGACAGGACAGACCATGGTTGCGCGGGTGCCGCGGCAGGGCACCGCTGCGTTCAAGATAGGCAGCCAGTTGATCGTGGAGGAGAGCCAACAGGCCGTCTTCTTTCGCGATGGCAAGGCCCTGGACACCTTTAGCCCCGGCCGTCACACCCTGGCGACACAGAACCTGCCTCTGCTGACCAAGCTCTTCGGCATTCCCTTCGAAGGCAAGTCGCCCTTTCAAGCAGCGGTCATCTTCGTCTCCACCAAGACGTTCATCGATCTGAAGTGGGGGACCAAGGAGCCGGTGGCCTACCGGGACAGTGAGCTCGCCATGGTCCGGCTACGGGCGTTCGGCAAGTTCGCGGTGCGCATCACCAACTCCCAACTCTTCGTCAATACGGTGGTCGGCACCAACGATGTCTACACCACCGACGGCGTCGAGTCCTACTTCAAGGATGTGATCGTCGCCCGCCTGACCGATATATTGGGCGAGAACCTGCAGTCCATCTTCGACCTGCCAAAGGTCTACGATGAGCTGGGAATGGCCCTCAAGGCCAGGGTCTCGGACGACTTTGCCAAGTACGGGATCGAGCTCGTCGACATGTACCTCGGCGCCATTACCCCTCCCGATGAGGTGCAAAAGCTCATCGACGAGCGGGCCGGTATGGCCGCGGTGGGCGATATGAATGCCTACATGAAATTCAAGGCCGCCAAGGCCATGGGTGACGCGGCCCAGCAGACAGGCGGTGAGACCGGAGGCGGAGTCGGTGCCGGGCTGGGTGTGGGGATGGGTGCCGGAATGGGCATGATGCTGCCCCAGATGATGAAAGAAGCCATGCAAGACCAGGGCGGTCAGGCACCCTCCCGGGGTGATGGCGCGCAGGAATCCAAGGATGCCGGTCAGGAGCCGACAGGTGGAGCGGCGGCTGCCGCCGCAGGCGCCGCCTTCTGCCACGAGTGCGGGCAGAAGCTGCCGGCCGAGGCCAAGTTCTGTCCTGCCTGTGGCACGAAGCTGGGCGGCTAGTCTGACGGGGTCGGTGATGGACTCCAGCCGTCCGGAGGTCGCCGGCTCTTCCATACTCTGTACCCAGTGTGGAGGCAGGAATGATTTATCTACAGGGCACCAGTTCGTCACCTGTATCTTCTGCAGTACCACCCTGTTTGTCGATCGCACCCAGGTCGTAGGCCACTATCGTGTAGCCCCCTTGCTGGACAGGGAAGAGGCGACAGCAGCGCTGCGCCGATGGATGGCCGGCAACGACACGGTCAAGGATTTGGACAAGAAGGCGGAGATCGAAAGTCTGGAGCCGATCTCATTCCCAGTATGGCTGTTTCGGGCCCAAGAAGGCGGTGGTGAGAGGGTGTTCTTCGAGCCGGCGGCACCGACGCCCATCCCTCAAGTATCCGATCTGAAGGTCCCGGCAGGGGGACTGGAACCGTACCGACCTGAAGAAGACGAGATTCAGGTGGTGGACGTGCAGGTGCCGCTGGAGACGGCTCGGTCCTGGCTGGATCAAAGAGAGGTAGGAGCCGTCCATGAAACGGCGCTGGTGCGGGTGCCATTCTGGAAGTGCCGTTACCGGTTCGAGGGCGAGAGTTTCCTGGCAGCGATCGACGCCTCGACCGGCGCCGTCCTGGCGGGTGTTTATCCAGAGAAGTCGGAAAGCCCTTACGTCCTGGTGACCATCCTGGGTCTGATTCTCTTTGGGCTCGAAGGTCTTCTGATCGGCAACCTGGTCGTCAAGATCGTGGCCTATGTGCTCACGGCTGTTCCCTTGACGCTGTTGGCTTATTGGGTGGCGCGAAAGATATGAGCGAAGCGCTGCCCAGAGAGTCACGAGTTCAAGGGCTGAGCTGTCCCAGTTGCGCTGGGGCGCTGGATGTGGCCGCCGGTCTGAGGGTGGTCGTTTGCCCGTATTGTGAGACGTCATTGCTGGCCCTGAGCGAAATCGGTCTGCGTCGGTGGGCTGTCAGGCCGAGAATCGACGTGGCAGAAGCCCGTGAAGTAGCCCGCCGTTGGTTGTCCACCGGCTGGCGCCGAGACCGTCGGCTGCGGCACGAGGCGGTGCAAGGGGAGGCCCTGCTCAGCTTCCTGCCGTTTTTTCGCATGCAGGCCGAAGCGGTGGGATTTGCCTTGGGAACCGAAGAACGACGGCGCACCATCGGCTCCGGGAAGAACCGACGAACCGAGACCTACGAAGTAGACGTGGAGCGGTCGGTGGAGAAGAGCTTTGATCGTACCTATCCAGCCGTGGACGTGGCCGAATGGGGAGTGCAGCGCGTCGATCTGCGCGACGACGAGCTGGTGCCTTTCGATTCCGAGGTGTTCAAGCGGTTGGGAATGGTCTTTCCACCCACCGGCTCGGAGGCCGAGATCACAGAGGCAGCCCGCCAACAGCTCGACTCCATCGCCGATCCCGCTCGCGGTCTGAAACGTGTACGTTTCCGATTTCTAGAGCGACTGCGGGAGCGATTCAGCGTTATCTACTACCCCCTGTGGATCATTCGGTACCGGTTCCAGAATCGGTCCTATCAGATCCTCGTCGATGGCGAGGACGGCAATTTGGTCTACGGGAAAGCGCCCGGCAATGACCTCTATCGGGCGTTGATGATGGTCCTCTCCCAGGCAGCAGCCCTATTTGTGGCAACAACCCTGGTTCGCTTTATCGGTGTCAACCTTGGTGGACTGGCAGTCCTCGGCACGGCGGTCTTTGGCGTCCTCTTCTGGGGCTGGAAGAAATTCCGCCACGGGGGTGTGGTGATCGAAGGCACCGGCGTCGGCAAGGATGGGCCTGTGCCGCAGTGGCTGTCACAGGCCCGGCTCGGTGATGAAATGGAAGAGATGGTAGGTGACCTGATGCAGGGTCGGCGTCCCCGCCCGGATCTATGGTCGTGACGAGGGAATTCGAACTGGTACCTCTGGACTGCCCGACCTGTGGCGCGGGAATCGCGGCCGACGGGGAGGATGTCGTCTACTACTGCACGGCATGTCAGAACGGCTATAGCTTCGACCAGGAGAGCCGCAGTCTCCAACCTGTCGAGGTCTCCTTTGTAGCGCTGCCCGACAAGCAGATCGATCTCTATCTGCCGTTCTGGCTCTTGCCAGCTGAAGTCACGATCCACGAGCGCACCGCCACTGGCGGGTCTTTCAGCGGTCTGATGCGCTTCTTTCTCGGTCGTGGGGAGGAGTCGAACGCCGCCGGCCAGGGAACCTTCGCGATTCCGGCCTTTCATGCCTCGCTGGCCGTGGTTGCCAAGTTGACTCGGGCGTATACCGAGGTGTTGCCGTCTCTGGGGGAGAGGCTCGGCGAGCGCCTGATAGGCGGCTGCTACGGCGTCGAGGATGCCCAAAAGCTGGCCCACTATGCCCTCGTGGCTTCGGAGGTCAACAAGCCCGACACGCTCACCAAGCTCCGCTACGACCTGGTCTTCGGTCCGGCAAGACTCCTGGGAGTCCCCTTTGTACGCCGCGAGGAGACGGTCATGGACGCCATCTTCGAGATCGCTCTCCAGCCTTCTTGAATCATGCAGGCTGGTCGTCTTATCGCATAGACTCACCCCGCCGTGAGCTTCTGAACCAGTAGGCTGATCGCGCAGCCATGGGTGAGACAATAGGCGCGGAGAACATTGCTTTGAGCATAAATGCGACGATCGTCATCGATGGGGTGACTCTCCACCTGGGTTCCCCCATATCGGAAACCCCACCCTGGATCGGTCAGCGAGAGGTCCTGATCCAGCTGTTGGCCGCGTGGACGAGAATCGATGAGCGAGACCTGCCCCTCAACCCGAGGCTTCTTGGCAAACCGGGAGTCGGCAAGACGACCCTCGCCTGTGCGGCCGCCCTGGAGCTCGACCTGCCGATCTACATGGCCCAGGCGACGATGGACACCCGACCCGAGGATCTGGTCGTATCGCCGGTGCTGGCGCCGGACGGCGGCGTGCGCTATATGGCTTCGTCGTTGGTAACCGCCATGATCCGCGGTGGCGCGCTGATTCTCGATGAGGGAAACCGGATGAGCGAGAAGTCGTGGGCTTCGCTGGCCCCGCTGCTCGACCACCGGCGCTATGTGGAGAGCATCGTGGCGGGCATCCGCATTCCGGCCCACCCCGACTTCCGTTTTGTCACCACCATGAACGAGGATGCCTCCACCTACGAGATTCCCGAGTACATCCACTCGCGACTCATGCCCCAGATCTATGTCGACTTCCCGGAAGAGGACGAAGAGCGCTCGATTCTGGAGGCGCAGGTGCCCTTTGCCGAGGAGGATGTGGTCGAGTACGTACTCTCCTTCCTGCGTACGGCCCACGAACGCGATCTGCGCTACACAGTGCGCGATGGGATCAACCTGGTTCGCTATGCGATGAAGATACTGCGCAGGGGTGAAGCGGCCGACGCCAACGAAGCGGTGGATCGGGCCATGCGACTCTCTTTGAGCGACGATGACATCACCGACTTCGAGATCGTCTGAGCCGCCGGATACCGACCTTCTCGCTCCCCAGGTCAGTCCTGGGATCCGAATCCTGCCTGTCGTTCACGAACGCATCGAGATCACAGCCCTGGTGCGGATCACATTGGACCGCCTCGATCCGGCTGCAGTCGCTGTAGAGCTTCCTACAACTCTCGAGAGGGAGGTCCTGCAGGGGGTTCGGCGGCTCCCCAGCATCTCCCTGTTGATCTCCCAGGAGCCGGCAGAGGAGGCCCTGATCTGGGTCGTCGCGCCGGGAGATCCCCTGGTGGAAGCAGTCCGTTGGGCGCTCGAGCGCCAGCGACCCTGCGTCTTTATCGATCCTGATCTGGCCTATGGGGAGAAGCATCTCGATCCTGTCCCGGACCCCTATGCCATCTGGCGCCTGGGCGGCAGTCGTTATCTGAATCTGCTGAGAGAGCAGTACCGACGGGCGGACACGAGCGAGCTGGACGCACGCCGAGAGCGGGGCATGGCCTTTCATCTACACCAGGCCCGCCAGGAGCTCGGCCAAGGACAGATCGTGGCCCTGGTCGGTGCCGCCCACGTCGACGGTGTGGCTCGCAGCCTGGAGCTGCCGCAGGCCCATCCCTTTGCTCGTGTCCGACGGTCCCACGCCGAGCTCCGTCATCTCGATCCCAAGAGCTTTACCGCGGTGCTCCCCGACGCACCTCTTGCGCACGCCGTCTGGGAGCGAATCCGGAACGGCGAGCCACTCAGCCAACCCGAGTTGAGCTCGGCACTGTCGCGCAAGGTCTCGGTCGTTCGTTTTGGTCTACGGGTCATCCACGGGGAGAAGGGGGAGAGCGAACAGCGGCGCCGGGAGCGGGTGGTGGACTATGCCTGCGCTCGGGGTGTCACCGAGATGGCCGGGGGAGTGGTTTCCCCAGACCGACGGGCTCTCGGCAATGTGGTCTGGAAGGTGGGGGCAGGCTCCTATCGGGAGCAGACCGGTGAGCAGACCGGACCCTGGCAACAACGGCTCTTCATGGACTACGCTCGCCGGTGTGCTCGGGTCCAGGGATTGCTGGTGCCTGGTCTCTACGAGTGGGTGATCGCCGCCAGAGGTGTCGGTGATGACAACCTGGCCTGGGAAGTCTTCGACGCGGCCCGTGCCTATCCCTGGCAGGAGGAGACGGCGGAGATCCCTACCGCCACCATCGACGGCTCGGAGCTCGACCTGGGAACCCGCCGCGTACGATTTCGTCGACGATTCTTCCGTGTGAAGAGTCGACCCATGGTCCTGCCGGTGCGCGAGCGACCTCAACCGGAAGATCCGGAGGACTGGCTGAGCGCCTTCGATTCCATGGGTCTCTGCTCCTATCCGCCGGAAGACCTGGTGATCGAGGACTATGGACGCTTTCTCCAACGCCGGGCGATTTCTATCCTGTCCGCTGAGCGCAAGAGAACCGAACCGTTCTCCACCAGCATGCTGGACGGTATCGACATCCGAGAGACGCTGCGCAACCTGCACGAGAAACGTGTCTATGTGGAGGAGAAAGGCAGGGCCCCTGGAGAGGCTGGCTCGGTGGTGGTGATCTTCGACCGGGATCCGGCCGACGCGGACTTTCCTTTCAAAATGACCTGGCTGGGGGAGCACGATCAGGAATCGGATATGGCTCTTTACGCTACCAGCCCGGTGGAGCAGGTCGTCGGGCCGGGGATCATGCGCGCCACCTATGGCGGCTTTATGCTGACCCTGCCCCGCGGTCGTCTCTTCGACGTCTGGAACGACCGCGACTACCGCTTCGCCCAGGACAAGGCCGAAGTTCTACTCATGGCGGCCATCGACTACAGCCTGGAGAAGATCGTGGTTCACGTCTCTCCTGATCCGCCGGCCGAACGCATGCGTCGCTATGCGGCCGTCCAGGGCAAGCAGATCACCCACATCCCCCTGGCAGCCCTCTCCCCTGTGACCCTCAGGAAGATCCGCGTGATGCACATCCTGGCCGGCAAGGACAAACGGAACGTGGCCCGCGATTACATCTGGTAGGGACCAGCAGACTTCAGGCTTGTAGCGGCCGGCGGGCCTCTGCGCCCGCCGTTCCGGAGGGGACACCTCAGTTGTCTTCAGCCTGTAGGGGCCGCGCCACTGTGCCGGCCCGTTGACGTCTGGCCATAAAGCGGCTGTGCACGAAGGACGACGGGCGGGCACAGAGGCCCGCCCCTACGGTCGTGAGCCCCCTCTGCGGGACATCGGGAACGGTCTGGGGTGTGTGAAGTCCACAGCGGGTCTCGAGGAGATCGAAGAGCTGCGGTGGATATGAGGGCCGGTACCGGCTATAGGCCTCGACGCGATCGGAAAACCGGTTGGTCGGGTCTCTTGGCACCTA
>Ga0255052_10000601_pt1 | contig 28915 bp, 25 predicted proteins | sample JV7_2_21_MG_FD_188632 | JGI IMG/M metagenome (GOLD analysis project Ga0255052, IMG submission 188632) | Seawater microbial communities from Jervis Inlet, British Columbia, Canada - JV7_2_21 | ecosystem: Environmental > Aquatic > Marine > Inlet | place: Canada: British Columbia | collected...
TCCCGCATCGTTGCCGATAAGCGCTGGGACGCGTCCTACATCCGCGCCCGGTTTGATACGATCCGCGGCTGTCGAATTCACCGAATTTACGCGTTGACTGAGGACGAGGTTGCGGAGCTCGAAAGCATCGGTGAAGCGCCAGGGAGCCGTAACTGATGCGCAGTCTTTGTGTTTTTATTGCGACGGAGGAGTCGCGAAGGGTCTATGGTTTTGTTGCGCCCAGCTATTCGCAGGAACACTACGAAAGAGTGCTCGAGCGCGTCAATGCCGTGCTGCCGTGCTGCCGTGCTGCCGTGCTGCCAGGCGACGGGCCGGCTCACGAAAGGTACCGCGCCTTTCGAGCGCAATTCAAGATTCCTGATGACGCGGTTCGTGCCGTTATTCGCAAGGGGCTTGATGAATGTCGCGCGCGGACACAGCAGCACATGGTGCTGCCGAGGGTGAGGACTTTGTGCTCGAGTTCGTCACAGGTGAGCCCTGGGGCGCCTACAACTGGTATCAGGGCGGCAGCCAGGGCCTGATACAGGTAAACCTGGACCGACCCAAGTATCTTGGCACGTCCATCGGCCTTGGGTGCCACGAAGGCTACCCCGGACACCACGTGTTCAGCGCCCTGCTCGAGCAGCACTATTTGCAGGAGCGCGGCTGGATAGAGTTTGCTGTGTTGCCGCTGTTTTCGCCGCAAGGAATTATCGCGGAAGGCAGCGGCAACCTTGCTGCGAAAGTCGCTTTTCCGGGCGCCGAGCGCAGCCAGTTTCTGCGCGAGACGATTATGCCCATTGCTGGCATGGAGGCCGCGGATATCGACGCCCGCGAAGTGCTCAGGGGGCCGCTGGAGGAAAAGCGCTACGCCGGAACTGAGGCGGCACGAAACCACCTGGACGGCAACTGGAGCAAAGAAGAAACGACGGACTGGCTGACGACGTACGCGCTGGTCTCAGCCGAAAGCATGGGCGCGTGGTTCGGTTTCACCGAGCGTTATCGTGCGTACCGCATCAATTATGTATTGGGCGAAGACCTCGCGGAGTCATTTGTCCGCCGACAAAACCCTGATGGTGATGCCGAAGGCGACTGGCAAGCGTTCGAAGAACTCATATCTTCACCGCCCACGCCAGCGCTGTTCAGCCGCGGAGCGGCCTAGCGGGCAAATTTCTCGCCAAAGAAATCACCTTGATTCCAGGTCGGGCGCTTTTCGTCGTTGGCGATCGCGTAGCCGATGCGCGCGTTGGCTCGCCCAAAGCGGTGGGCGGAGTCCCAGTCAATCGGACGCGACAAATCATCTGACGGACGATGGTAATGGTGCTTGCGGTGATCGACAACGAGTGCCTCTCCATCGATCTCGGGATCGCTGGACGTGTAGCCAGGCACGAGAAACGTTGCTGGCACACCCTTGCGAACAAAGGAATATTGATCGGAGCGACGGAAAACATTCTCCTCCGGCATTGGATCTGGTGTGAGCGTGAATCCCTCGGCCGCAATTGCCGTCGCAACAGTCTGTTCAAGGGATGAATGTTCCGCGCCGAAAGCAATGATGTCGGCAACCGGATAAAGAAACAGCGGCATATCGAGGTTGACGTTAGCGACCATCGACGCGGTCGCTACGGTTGGGTAATGTGCAAAGTAGTCTGAGCCGAGCAAACCGCGCTCTTCTGCCGTAAGCGCTATAAACAAAATGGATCGGCGCGGCGGTGACGCCACAAAAACCTTCGCCGTTTCAAGCAGGAGCGCGCAGCCCATCGCATTATCATAGGCGCCGTTGTAAATCGGATCACCGGCAACCGCGACGCCAACGCCGTTGTGGTCAAGGTGCGCGCTGTAAACGACGTACTCGTCCGCGAGCACGGGGTCCGTGCCGCGGACGATGCCGATGACATTCGGGCTGGTAATGACTTCTTGGCGAGTCTTGCGACCGAGCGTGACTTCAAAGCCGAGTGGTGTTGACGCGGGCCTGGATGCCTCTGTTGCCTCCCGTGCCGCATCAAAAGAAATAGGTGTGCCGGCGAACAAGTCTCTCGCGACGTCGACGTTGATTATCGCTTTGCCGCGTATTTCGGGGTAGTAGTCGGCGGCCTCACCCGTTAGCGTGATCCAGGCCATGCCCGGTCGTGAGCCGGCCTCTTTTTTGATTCGGTCCCATGGATAATATTCTTCCATACGTTTCGACATCAGCCCGATCGTGCCGACGGCACCCCTGGCGACAGCTTCTTTCAACTTGTTTCGGGAGGACGAGTAATAGGCCCTTTCGTTGTGCGGGAAGGCTGCTGGCGCGTTGCCGAACATTGCAATGATCTTGCCTTCAACATCGATGCCGTCGTAGTCGGAGTAGCCGAGGTCAGGGGCATGAATGCCGAAGCCGACATAGACAACTTCGGCGCGCACCAGGTTTTCCGCGCGCACCTTGTCGCCGTACATCGCGTAATGCTCCTTGTATTGCAACTCAGTATCTCTGCCGTCGCGGTGCGAGACCAGCAGGGTGCTGTCCTGATCAATGCGGTAGGAGATCAGAGGGACTTGCTGAAACCAACCGTCTTCGCCGCCGGGCTGCAGGCCCATTTCTGCGAACCGGTCAGCGACATACTGCGCAGACTCGTTGTAACCGGCCTCACCGGCCATTCTGCCTTCACGAGCATCATCGGCCAGAAACCGCAGGTGTTTCTCTATGCCGGCTACGGTTACCGCATCGATGGCGCGATCTTCGCCAACGACCGGGGCGCCAGCCTCCTGGCCACAGGCGGTGAGCATGAATAGCAAGAAGAATACGGCTCTTGCGCTAGACGTCATCTGCGTGCTCCCTGTAGATGCGGCTGATCTCCAGCATCTTTGATTCGACCCAGCCCTGGGCCAGCAAGTTGGCTTCTTTAGCGCGCATATCTTCCGGGTCAATCGGCGGGCCGATACAGAAACGTATTTTGCCCGGATATTTGCGTAAGCCACGGCGCGGCCAAAAATCGCCCGAGTTGTGTGCAACAGGAACAATCTTGCAACCGGCTTCTTTGGCGAGGGCGGCGCCGCTTACGCCAAAACGTTGCGTCTCGCCGGGTGGCATCCGCGTGCCTTCCGGAAAAATGCACACGCTCAGGCCGGAGGCGATGCGCTGTTTGCCCTGTTCGATGACCTGTTTTACAGCGGGGCCGCCAGCCGTGCGGTTGATCGCGATTGATCGCATAACCAGGCCAAGCGCCCAGCCAAATATCGGGACCCATAACAGTTCGCGCTTTAGTACCCAGGTTGAAGGAGGCAGGCCCGCGATCTGCCAGTAGGCCTCCAGCGCGGTCGTATGCTTAATCAGAAAAACGCAGGGCTCGTCGGGGATGTTCTCCGCGCCCTCTGTCACGACATCCAGGCCACAGAAAAAATTGCCCGCCCAAAGACAGAAGTGGGCCCAGCCCTCCGCAATGGCCCATTTACTGCGAAACGGCGCCCAAAAGAACAGCAAGACCAGCGCCGACCCGATAATGGCTGAGGCGAACAGCACGATTGTAAAAACCAATGAGCGCAGCGTGAGCATTAAATGGACAGTCGCGAGATATCCGCAACGTCGAGAAACAGGGCGCGGACTTCAGCGAGCAACGCCAGCCGGTTGTTCCTGGTTGCATCGTCTTCAGCCATCACCATGACGTCGTCAAAAAAGCGATCTACCGTCTCCCGCAGCGCGGCCAGGGCCGTTAATGTGGCGGTGTACTCGCGGGCCTGCAGCATTGGCGTGACCGACGCTTTTGCCTCGTTCAGCGCGGACCAAAGCGCCAGCTCTGCCGGGTCCGTTAACAGCTTCTCTTTCACAGCAACATCGCCGCGGTGCTCGGCCTTCCTGAGCATATTGGCGATGCGTTTGTTGGCGGCGGCCAGGCTCGCCGCAGGTTCGAGCCCGATGAACGCCTGTACGGCGGACAGGCGGCGCGCAAAATCGACGAGCGATGCCGGACTGCGAGCCAAAACCGCATCGAAGGTCTCGGTGGCAAGGCTCTGGTCGCGGTCGAGAAAATAGCGGCGCAGGCGCTCGCTGATAAAGGTGTACAGCGATGCGGAAAGCTCTGTCTCTTCAGCCCGGCCCTTTGGTTGCGCAGCGACCGCAGTGTCGATTAATGCCTTGATGTCGAGGTCGAGATCACACTCAATAAGTATTCTTACAATCCCGAGAGCCGCCCGGCGCAACCCAAACGGGTCGCGGTTTCCCGATGGCGTCTTGCCAATCGAGAAGACGCCGGCGAGCGTATCGAGTTTGTCAGCGACGGCGAGAATCTGGCCGTCAATCGCTGCCGGCAACGTGTCTCCAGAGTACCTTGGCAAGTACTGTTCGGCGATGGCGTTGGCGACCTGCTGCGATTCGCCATCGATGGTGGCGTAGTAACGACCCATGGTTCCCTGCAACTCAGGAAACTCACCGACCATGCCGCTTAACAGGTCGCACTTTGCGAGCGCTGCGGCACGGCGCACAGTTGTCGGATCGATCTCAAGCGCATTGGCGATCGCTTCTGCGAGCGCAGCCGTTCGCGCGCTCTTGTCAAAAACACTGCCGAGTCCGCGCTGATAGACAACTTCGCGCAATGCGTCCTGGCGCGCGGCTAAGGTTGTGCGGCGATCGCTGTCCCAGAAAAACGCGGCGTCGGCGAGCCGCGGACGAACGACGCGTTCGTTGCCGTCGCGTACCTGGTCAGGATCGGTGCTTTCCAGGTTGGCAACGGTAATGAATTTCGGCAACAGGTCGCCGTTCTTGTTCGCAATGGGAAAGTAGCGCTGATGGCCGGCCAGTGTCGAAATCACAACTTCCCGCGGCAACGCAAGATACTCGTCGTCGAAGCTGCCGGTCATCGGTACGGGCCATTCGACGAGGGCCGTTACCTCATCAAAGAGCGACGCGCCATCTACGACGTTACCGCCCGCTTCTTTTGCTTGCGCCTCAACGCCCTTTTGCACGAGCTCGCGACGTCTGTCGAAATCCGCAATGACGTGGCCGTCAGCCTCCAGCGACAGCAAATAGTCAGCCGGAGACTTGATCGTAATTGGCTTGGAGGAATGAAAGCGATGGCCGCGCGACTTGTTTCCGGCGACGACGCCCATGATTGGCGCTTTAATCACTTTTCTACCGTGCAGCAGCACAACCCAATGAACGGGACGAACAAACTCTGCGTCGCCGGCACCCCAGCGCATGCGGCGCGGAATGGGCAGCGCAGCCAGTGCAGCCTCTATCAAGCCTGGCATGAGCTCATCGCTTGTCTTGCCCGCCTCGACGACGTCGCAGGACAACCACTCACCCTTGTCGGTCTTCGTGCGGCCAAGCTCGTTGACAGCAACGCCACACTTGTTCGCAAACGCCCGCCCCGCTGGCGTAATTTTGCCATCGCCGTCGAAAGCGATGGAAACTGGCGGGCCCTTTTGAGCCTTTGTTTCGCTAGCTTGACCAACAGCAAGTTGCTCAATGATGACGGCCAGGCGGCGTGGACTCGCGTGCACATGCACCGGCCCGTGCGTGAGGCGAGCGCCATCGACGCCGGATTCGAGCGCTTGACCAAATGCTGTCATCAGCGAGCGTAACGCTTTTGGTGGTAGCTCTTCAGTACCAATTTCGACGAGAAAGTCTTTTGCGCTGCTCATGTGGCGGCGTCTCGATTAGCAACAGACGCGACCATCGGAAAGCCGAGCGCTTCGCGACTGGCGTAATACGATTCGGCAACCGCACGAGCCATCGTGCGCACACGCAAAATAAATCGTTGCCGCTCACTTACCGAAATGGCCTGGCGCGCGTCGAGCAAATTGAAAACATGCGAGGCAAGCAACATTTGCTCGTATGCCGGCAGCGCGAGGTTGGCCTCGATCAGTCGTTCGTTCTCGTGTTCGGCGTGATCGAACTGATGAAACAGATCGTCAATATCTGCGAACTCGAAGTTGTACTTTGACTGCTCAACCTCGTTCTGGTGATAAACGTCGCGATAGGTGATGCGGCCGAGCGGCCCGTCTGTCCACACAATGTCGAAAATACTCTCGACGTCCTGCAAATACATGGCGAGTCGCTCAAGGCCATAAGTAATCTCACCGGTTACCGGCCGACACTCGAGACCACCAACCTGCTGGAAGTACGTGAATTGCGTTACCTCCATGCCGTTAAGCCAGACTTCCCAGCCGAGGCCCCAGGCACCCAGCGTAGGCGATTCCCAGTTGTCCTCGACAAAACGAATGTCATGTATCTGCGTGTCGATACCGATCGCCCGAAGCGAATCGAGATACAGCGCCTGAAGGTCGTCTGGCGAGGGCTTGATGACAACCTGATATTGGTAGTAATGCTGCAAGCGAAACGGATTGTCGCCGTAACGACCGTCGGCGGGTCGCCGCGACGGCTGCACATACGCAGCGCTCCACGGCTCGGGCCCGATCGCCCTGAGAAAGGTTGCCGGATGAAACGTCCCCGCGCCCATTTCCTTGTCATAGGGCTGCAATATGACGCAGCCGCGCTCCGCCCAGTATTGCTGCAGTTTTAGGATCAGGTCCTGAAAGCAGAGCATCGAGGGCGCTTTTTGCTTGCTCATTGGTGTGCTACCGGCCTCAAACCCGCGCAGTATATAGGAGTTCCTGCCCGCAAGGGGGGCGAACCAAGGTCATTGCGAGGCGGCGTAGCCGACGAAGCAGCCGCCTTGATCTGCTAGTCCGTCAAGGGCTTGCTTCGCCCTGCGGGCTCGCAATGACATTGGTGCTCTCAATGCCCCGGCAGCCCCTTCCCGCACAAATATGGTGCATCAACAGGCACTTTTGCACTACAATGGTGCGCACATTTCGACCAAACCGATCGTTCGGTGAAGAAAATCAATGGGTTATATGACGCACCATTTTGGCACGTATCATGCAAAGTTATTATCAACCTGGCCGGCAAACGCCGGGCATTTTTTATGCTTTGAATTCTGGAGGAAAGCTCAATGAAGCCCAAAGAGGTACTCGGCCTAATCAAAGAGAGTGAGGCCAAATTTGTCGATTTTCGTTTCACGGACACGAAAGGCAAAGAACAACACGTAACTGTGCCCGCCCATACGGTCGACGAAGACCTGTTTGAAGACGGCAAGATGTTCGACGGTTCGTCGATCTCTGGCTGGAAGGGCATTAATGAGTCGGACATGATTTTGATGCCAGATCCGGCATCGGCAGTCATTGACGTTTTCCCGGATGAAACGACGGTGAATCTGCGCTGCAATGTTGTCGAGCCCGCAACGATGCAAGGCTATGACCGGTGCCCGCGCTCGCTGGCGGATCGTGCCGAGGCGTATCTCAAATCAACCGGCATCGCTGATGCGGCGTTCTTTGGTCCGGAAAATGAGTTCTTCGTTTTTGATCATGTGTCCTGGGACGACAACATGCAGGGCGCGTTTTACAAGGTCGACTCAGATGAGGGCGCCTGGAATACGGATCGCGGGTCAGCGGATGGCGAGGGCAATACCGGGCACCGCCCAACCGTAAAAGGTGGCTATTTCCCGGTACCGCCAGTCGACTCCCTACATGACCTGCGCTCGGCCATGTGTCTTGCGATGGAAGACATGGGCGTTGAAACGGAAGTGCACCATCATGAGGTTGCAACGGCCGGCCAGTGCGAAATTGGCGCTAAATTCAATACCTTGGTGCAGAAGGCAGACGAGGTTCAAATCCTGAAATACGTCGTGCATAACGTCGCGCATGTGTACGGCAAGACAGCAACGTTCATGCCGAAGCCACTCGTCAACGACAACGGCAATGGCATGCACGTGCATCAGTCTCTGTTCAAAGATGGCGACAACCTGTTCTCGGGCGATGGCTATGGCGGTCTGTCGGAGACGGCGTTGTATTACATCGGCGGTATCGTCAAACACGCGAAAGCACTGAACGCGTTTACGAACCCGGCGACGAATAGCTACAAGCGTCTCGTGCCGGGATTTGAGGCCCCAACGATTCTGGCTTACTCCGCACGTAACCGATCTGCGTCCATTCGTATTCCGTACATCTCGAATCCGAAGGGTCGCCGCATTGAAGTGCGCTTCCCGGACTCGATGGCGAACCCGTACCTGGCTTTTGCGGCAATGATGATGGCTGGCCTTGACGGCATTATGAACAAGATCCATCCGGGCGACGCTATGGACAAGGATCTGTATGACCTGCCGCCTGAGGAAGAGAAAGAACTCAAGCTGGTCGCCTTCTCACTGGATGAGGCGCTGGCGGCGTTGCAGGCGGACCGCGACTTCCTTAAGGCAGGCGGGGTGTTCTCGGACGATCTGATCGATGCCTATATTGAGCTTCTTGAGGAAAACGTCACCAGGCTGCGAATGACGACCCATCCGGTGGAATTCGACATGTACTACAGCCTGTAAGGTCAAAAAGCGAGAACCGGGCGGCATTTTGCCGCCCGGCCACTAGCCTCAAACTGGCCTAAGTTGCTATGCTAACCCAATGGAAACACGCCCAATGTTCATCCTTGTCGGCTTACTGGCGACCGCTTCGGTGTTGGCGCAGGCCTACCGCTGGGTGGACGAGGACGGCATTACCCATTATTCCGATGTTCCGGTGGAGGGGGCAGAGGAACTGGAGTTGTCCGAATACTCACGAAATACCGGCGCGCGACTCTACCGGGAAAGGCCCGCAAGCAATGCGGCCGCTCAGGATCCGACAGATAATCAACCATTCAAGTACGAAAGCCTTACGATTTCCGCGCCTGGCCCTGAAGAAACGCTATGGAATATCGAAGGGGTACTGAACGTTTCGGTGGCGCTGAGTCCGGGCCTGCAACGCGGCCACCGGCTACGCGTGTACTACAACGGCCAGCAACGACTGGTGAATGGCACGAGCTTTCAGATCGAGGAAGTTTATCGCGGCGTGCACAACCTGCAGGCGGAAGTCATCGACGCAACGGGCCGATTGATGATTCGCAGCGAGACGAATCGCTTCTATGTGCAACAGAGCTCGGTGCTCATCGGCGGAAGGTAGGCCGCCGCCCAGCGAAGCGCTCCGGTGACAATGGCCGCTTCGATAAAGACTCCCAACAAATCCTCGACTGCCTGAGTTCCGGCGTCATTCTTCTCGATAAGAGTTTGTTGATCGTCGGCCTGAACCCGGCCGCCGAAAACATTCTTGGTGTCAGCATTCAGCGTGCGCAGGGCGAATCCTTGCTGCAGCTTGTCGACGATGAACCCGAGTTGTGCGACATCCTCAGTCGCGTCATCGAAACAGGCGATCACTATGCAAACGAAATGCGCCTCGGTCGAACTGAGGTGCACGCTGAAGAACGCATCGTTGACTGTCGCGTATCGCCGATCGAGTGTGGCGACGCTACGCTGCTTGTTGAAGTGACGGATGTCACGCGGCGCGCAAGAATAAGCCGCGAGAATGCACTGCTGATTCAACATGGTGCAGGTCGCCAGATGATTCGACAGTTGGCGCATGAAATCAAAAACCCACTCGGCGGAATTCGCGGTGCGGCACAACTGCTCGAAAAACAACTCAACGACAAAGAGCTGAGCGAATACACCGATGTTGTTATTAGCGAGACCGATCGTCTTGCTGCTCTGGTCGACACGCTGCTGGGCCCTGGTGGGCCACCGAACAAACAACCGCTCAACGTGCATGAACTTCTTGAGTACGTTGTGCGCCTCATTGAGGCGGAAGATCAAAAGAGCCTGACCTTTGTGCGTGACTACGATCCCGGGCTGCCAACAATTGATCTCGATCGTGACCAAATGGTGCAGGCGTTTCTTAACCTGATGAGAAATGCGGCGGCAGCACTTGAGGGTCAGGGCAAAATCACCTTGAAGAGCCGTGCGATTACGAATTTCACGATCGGTGACACACGGCACCGTGTCATCGCATCCATCGAGATTGAAGACGATGGCCCCGGGATTCCACCTGAGCTGCAGGACTCGGTTTTTTATCCGTTGGTTACGAGCCGCCCGGAGGGAACGGGGCTGGGATTGCCGGGGGCGCAGGAACTGCTAAGTCGCCACGGAGGCCTGATCGAATTCGAAAGCAAACCCGGCCGCACGGTCTTCTTCGTGCGGATTCCGTTGCAGCAGGCCGAGGCGAGCTGATGGTGGAAGGACAGCTCAATGTCTGGGTGGTTGATGACGACCAGTCGGTGCGCTGGGTGCTGGAAAAAGCGCTGCACCAGGCGGATATGGATTGTCGTAGCTTCGAGCGTGCCGAGCATCTCCTGGAAGCGATCGAGCATGGTGAGCCGGACGTCCTGATTACAGACGTGCGCATGCCCGGCATGAGCGGAATTAGCTTGCTCGAGCGGTTACGCATAACAAGCCCGAACCTCCCCATCATCGTCATCACTGCGCATTCGGACCTCGAGAACGCCGTAGCCGCATACAAGGGCGGAGCATTCGAGTATTTGCCAAAACCGTTCGACATCGATGAAGCGGTTGAGCTGGTCAGAAAAGCGGCCCGTCAAAACGGCCAGACGGTGCAAAACGCCGAGCAAGGCGCTCAGGAGATACCGTCACTAATTGGTCAGGCCCCAGCGATGCAAGAGGTGTTTCGTTCGATCGGTCGCCTTGCCGGATCAAGCATGACGGTGCTGATTACCGGCGAATCCGGAACCGGCAAGGAACTGATCGCGCGCGCATTGCACGAACACAGCCCGCGCTCGAATAAGTCGTTCGTCGCGTTAAACACATCAGCGATTGCTGCAGAGTTACTCGAATCTGAATTATTCGGCCATGAAAAAGGTGCTTTCACCGGCGCCGATGCGCGACGCATCGGGCGTTTTGAACAGGCGCACCGCGGTACGCTATTCCTCGATGAAATTGGTGACATGTCGCCGGCCCTGCAGACACGATTGCTGCGGGTGCTCGCAGAAAGCGAGTTCTACCGGGTTGGCGGTCAAAGCTCGATCAAGGTCGATGTTCGCGTTATTGCGGCGACGAACCAGGATCTTGCGCGCGCAGTCAAAGAGTCTCGCTTTCGCGAAGACCTGTATCACAGGCTGAACGTGATTCGTATCAATTCGCCACCGCTGCGGCAACGGCGTGCGGACATTCCGGTGCTGTTGAATCATTATCTTGCCGAGTCGGCAAAGGAACTTGATGCGCCAGCCAAGTCCATCGACGCTGATGCGCTGGACGTATTGCAAGGCTACGATTGGCCGGGCAATGTGCGGCAGCTCGTTAATGCGTCGCGCCGGCTGACCGTAACCGCGCCCGGTACCGTGATAGCTGCTGCAGACATTCCGACAGACCTTGGTGGCAGTGTGCTGTCGCAACGGGCCGTGCAAGACTGGACTCGTGGCCTGGCGTCATGGGCCGAACGTCAGCTAAGCATCAAGAGCAGCGGGCCGTTGCTTGATGCGGCGTTACCCGAGTTTGAAAAAACCCTTATACAGATCGCGATGAGCCAAACTAACGGGCACCGTCAGGAGGCCGCAAAGCTGCTGGGCTGGGGGCGAAATACGCTGGCACGCAAGATGAAGTCGCTACATCTGGAGTGAGCCAACTAACGCCGAAACCGAGTCGAGATGGTGTCTGGCGATGTAGTCTGAGACACCGGCGTTGATTTTCGGGCAAACAAGCGGGTCGTAAAACAATGCTGTACCCACGCCAACGGCGCTTGCTCCCGCAATCAGGAATTCAATCGCGTCACTCGGTGTAGTAATACCACCTTGCCCGATGATGGGCACATTGTGCCTGTTCGCGACCTCATAGACCTGTTGCGTCTTTAGCAGTGCGATCGGTTTTATGGCCGGACCGGACAGCCCGCCGCGAACATTGCCGATGATGGGCGTTCGCTGTTCGATATCGATCGCCATACCCATGAGCGTGTTAATGACGGCCAAACCGTCAGAGCCGGCCTCGATGCAAACGCGGGCGTTTTCAGCAATGTCGGTCTGATTTGGTGAGAGCTTGGTGATGATGGGTTTGCCGGTTTGTGCGCGGCATGCTGCAACAACGCGCGCCGACATCTCCGGCACATTGCCGAATTGCACGCCGCCTTCCTTGATGTTCGGACAGGAGATGTTTATCTCGATCGCATCAATGGGCGAGTCGTCAAAACGTTTTGTGACCGCGGCGTAATCGTCAATCGTCGAACCACAAACGTTGGCGATAAAACGCGTCTCGGTAAAGTCGAGGCCCGGCAGAATCTCATCGACGACTTTGTCGACGCCCGGGTTTTGCAGGCCGATCGCATTGAGCATGCCCATGGGCGTTTCGCAAACGCGATGCGGCGGGTTGCCAAGTCGTGGCTCAAGTGTTGTTCCCTTGAGAACGACCGCACCTACGTCGCTGTTCGAAAAACCGTCGACGCGCGTGTACTCCTCACCAAAGCCCACGCAGCCCGACAACAAGATGATCGGTGAGGCCAGTGAGAGGCCGCAGAAGTCGATGTGCAGAGAATTTGTTTGTGCGTCGGTCATTGGATGCGGCATTCTACGTTGTTGGAGCGCTGCTTGCAGCGCGATGGATGTGCTGATGTTCAATCTGATTTTGTACGAACCCGAGATACCGCCCAACACCGGAAATGTAATTCGCCTGTGCGCGAATACCGGAGTTGCGTTGCACCTGGTCGAGCCGCTCGGCTTCGACCTGGAGGAAAAAAAACTCCGGCGGGCCGGCCTCGATTATCGGGAGTTCGCCCGCGTAACATCGCACAAATCCCTTGACCGCTGTTTGCTGGCGCTCGGGCGGCCGCGCGTATTCGCTTTGAGCACCCACGGCACGACGCGGTACGATCAGCCCGATTTCGCAGAAGGTGATGCGTTGCTGCTCGGTCCCGAAACCAGGGGTCTGCCAAAAGAGATTCTCGACGCGTTGCCGGCCGAGCAGGTTTTGCGGCTACCCATGCGCGAAGGCAGCCGCAGCCTGAACCTGTCCAATACTGCCGCCGTCATTGTTTATGAGGCCTGGCGGCAGCTTGGATTTGATGGCGGCAGCTAGGCAGGTGCCACCGCCCACGACAACCAGCGTCAATATTGGGAAAGGCTATTTGGGTCCGCGCGCTCCGCCTAAGTAGGCTCGACGTTACTATTAAGCCGGAACAGGTTGCCCGGGTCGTACTGCCCCTTGATTTTGCTGAGCCGCTCGTACGCAGGACCGTAATTGCCTGGCGCTTCGTCTCCATCAAAATCAATATTGTCGTAGTAGCCGCCGAGGTGTGGCTCCAATGCCTTGTAGTAAGCGCGCGAGGCAGCAATGAGCTCCTCATCCTGTGCGGGATCCATCCAGCCCCCGGCAATCACAATCATGATCTCAGCGTTGCGATGTGGGAACGCAGTATCAAGTTCGCCGACACGCTTAACCGCGCCACCGGCAACATGATTGCCAACGAAGACGCGCGGGTCATCTGCTTCGAGCATCGTGTTGATCAGCTCCTGCGACCATTGTTTGACCATGCCGTTCTTCGCATAAGAACGAATGCCGTGGCCAAACGCCGCATCATTATTGGTCTGCAGCACCGAGTAGTCCTGCACTGTGACGCCGTCGACCATTGGCGTGCCAATCTTGCGTAGTGGCTCGAGCTCCTTTTCACCTGCGGCGGGATCGCCGTTATAGACGACATCGACCATGATGATGCGGTCCCCGTCCGGCGTTGTGGCAATCGTTGGGCCGACATACATTTCGTCGGACAGGCCTTCTGACCACTCCGCATAGAACTCCAGAATGTCTCTGGCCTGATCAGCAGGCCAGACGATGCTACCCGAAAAAACATTGCGATCGAAAGGATGCAGCTGGTACTCAAACTCGGTGGCCACACCGAAGTTACCGCCACCACCACGAATCGCCCAGAACAGATCGGGTTCTTCTTCGGCGCTGATGCGACGAATCTCGCCGTCGGCCGTTACAATCTGCGCGCCGGTGACGTTGTCGATCGTCAAGCCATACTTGCGGTTGAGCCGGCCAAAACCACCGCCAAGCGTGTAGCCGCCGACGCCGGTATGCGAAACAACGCCGGCCGTCGTAACCAGGCCTTTTGCAAGCGCGGCGGCATCAAGCGCACTTAACAAAGCACCGCCTTGTGCGTGCGCACGCTGCCTCGTTTCATCGGCTGTTACCGTGTTCATCTGCGATAAATCGATCATCAGGCCGTCGTCGGCAACGGACTTGCCCGGCCAACTGTGGCCACCGCCGCGAACCGCGACAAGCAATTCGCGCTCGTTCGCGAATGTCACTGCCTGGCTGACGTCATCTGCATTGAGGCAGCGGGCGATTAACGCCGGTCTCTTGTCGTGCATGCCGTTCCAGATCGTCCTGGCACTGTCGTAGTCCGGATGATCCGACAAGATGACGGGGCCGGTCATGCTTTCGCCGAGCTCCCTGATGGCGGCCTTTTCAAGTTCGAGTTCCACGCCGTCAAGCGATACGGCACGAATACTCGCTTCTGCCTGGGTGGCTACCGGAGCTTTCTTCCCGCAGCCAGGCAGAATCGGAATTGCCGCGGCAACGCTCGCGGCGACAGCGGTACGACAGAAACTACGTCTATCCATGGTTCTTCCCCTTAGTTACTCTTCTTGTTCTTGTTAAGCCGCCGGATGAACGTTGCTGTTCAAACGGAACAGGTTGCCAGGATCATACTGGCCCTTAATCTTGCTCAGGCGCTCATAGGCAGGTCCGTAATTGCCCACGGCTTCGGCGCCATCGAAGTCGATGTTGTCGTAGTAGCCGCCCATAAACGGCTCGAGCTGGTAATACCATTCACGAGACAGGGCGATGCCGGATTCATCGTCGGTCGGATCCATCCAGCCACCTCCTACGCCGAGCATTGTTTCAGCGTTGCGATGCGGGAACGCGGTGTCAAGCTCGCCGACGCGTTTGGCGGCGCCGCCGAGTGTGTGCGTAAACATGGCGAGGCGTGGATCGTTCTTATAGGACTCGATCATCATGTCGACGAGGCCCTGGGTTATCTCGCTAACCATGCCGTTCTTGATGTAGGAACGGACACCATGGCCGAATGCCGCGTCTTCCTGGGTTTGCATGACGTTGTAGTCCTGCATTCCGACACCGTCATCCATCAATGTGCCGATCTTTCGTAGTGGCTCGAGTTCTGTTTCGCCATCAGCCGGGTCGCCGTTATAGACGACCTCCATAGCGATAGCGCCGGAACCATCAGGCAGCGTGATCATCGCCGGGCCAACGTACATTTCATCGGAAAGGCCCACATACCATTCGCCATAGAATTCGAGCACGTCACGCGCCTGAGCGATCGGCCAAACGAGCATCCCGGAAAGCAAATTGCGCTCAAAGGGGTGCAGCTCGAATTCGAATTCGGTCACGACCCCAAAATTGCCACCACCGCCACGAATGCCCCAGAACAGATCGGAGTTCTCGTCATCACTCGCGCGCCGGATCTGGCCGTCGGCCGTTATGATCTCGGCAGAACGCAGGTTGTCGATTGCGAGACCGTACATTCTATTGAGGCGGCCCATGCCGCCACCCAGCGTAAAACCGCCGACGCCGGTGTGCGAGACAACACCCGCTGTCGTTATAAGACCATGTTCCAGCGAGGCCGTATCAAGCGCGCCGAGCAAAGCACCACCTTTTGCGTAAGCGCGGCGCCTGTCGGGATCCGCCGTTACGGTGTGCATTTGTGACAGGTCGATCATGATGCCGTCGTCGGCAACTGACTTGCCGGGCCAGCTGTGTCCGCCGCCGCGAACAGCCGTGAGCAATTCACGTTCGCGGGCAAAGGTCACGGCGTTACTTACATCTTCACTGTTCATGCAACGAGCAATCAGCGCCGGCCGACGGTCGTGCATCCCGTTCCAGATTTTGCGGGCATTGTCGTATTCGGGGTGACCGGACAAAACGACCGGCCCGGTCATGCTGTCACCAAGCTCACGAACGGCCGCCTTCTCAAGCTCGATCTCAGCGCCATCGAGAGAAATGCCACGAATGCTGGTGTCAGCATGTGTTGCATCGGGCGCTTTGCGACTGCAGCCGGGCAACATGGGTATGGCGGCGGCTACGCTCGCGGCAATAGCGGTACGGCAGAACCTGCGTCGGTCCATGATAACCCCCTCGTTAATCACTCGCCTATGAGAATCATCTTAGTGCATTCGACCGCATTTTCCAGTTTCAGCGGCCTATTGAACAAGTTCCGTTTGCGGGTTAAATGTGTACCAGGCAAACCAATAGACACGTATGGGCTCCACTGTCCCGGCAATACCGTCACGCCGTAGAGTAACCGAACCGTCAGCGTGCATCGTTACCGAATGCTCCGCCCCATTGATATCGTGCCGGTAGGTGCCCTGCTCTAGCAGCAGTGATTCGGTATAGGCGACCGAGCCTGACTCCAGGCTGAAGCCGAAAACGACCGATTTTGGATGGACGCGTTCATCGACAGCGCTGACGGGAAATACGACGCGCGGCGATTCACGATACTTCTCGTAGTGGTCAGTCGAATAGTCCTCGGTAAACCCCGTGTCGGTGGACAAGACCAGCGAATCTGGATGTGCCGCTCGCCAACGCGACCATCGGGTCATTGTGACGGGAACCAGGTCGAGCATCTCGCCCGTCAGCGGACCGACGATACCTTTGGCTTCGATCTGGTCCCACAGCGTTGCTGTTGCCCGGTCATAGAGAACCAGGTCGCTGTTGTAGAGAACACCGGATACGCCGAACGCCGTTATCTCACCGTTGATCCTGCGACGAATGCCGACGGCAGAGCCGCAGAGCGGACACCAGGTGATCGCGATTGGCTCTCCGCCGATCGTGTCGTTGACGATCTCGTGGTGATCGAGAATCTGCGCCGGATAAGCGCGATGCTCACCGCCGTAACTGATGCCGATAATGACAGCATCGTCGGCGACGTGATTCGCAGCGGCTGCCGAGACAAACTTGGGATTGTCGATCGAAGGAATACAGTCGCGGGCCGGACAACCCTGCTTGAGATCGGCAAGAGCAACAGTCTTTTTAGTGGACGCGTCGAAGCCAAAAGTCTCAGCCAGAATGTCAGTGTCGAAGCTGCGCTGCGCGGTTGCGAGCGATGACCAAAGTATTGACAATATGAGCACCGCCGTAATCGCGGCTGGAACAACACGGGCCAGTCTCATCATTGCAGCCCTCCTCTGTTTTGCTCTTAGCTTTCGGATTTGAGCTGCCGGCTCATCAATGCGCCGACGGCTTCGCGTGGCTCCGCCCCCTCGTAGAGAATGCGATAGATCTGGTGGCAGATCGGCATTTCAATTTCGAGTTTTTCAGCAACTTCATTGACGGCTTCGGCCGCCATCACGCCTTCAACAACTTGCTGAATCTCCTCCTTCGCTTCGTCAACGGATTTGCCGCTTGCCAAAGCCAGGCCCATGCGTCGATTACGTGACAAGTTGTCGGTGCAGGTCAGTACGAGATCGCCCATGCCGGCCAGGCCCATAAACGTTTCCTGTTTGGCGCCGAGCGCAACGCCAAGTCGGGTCATTTCCGCAAGGCCCCGATTGATCAGTGCGATTCGTGTATTGGCGCCAAAACCAAGGCCATCGGACATGCCGGCGCCGATAGCAAGTACGTTTTTTACGGCGCCACCGACCTCCACACCGACCATGTCATCGGAGGTATAGGCGCGAAAGTTCTCGGCGGACAGGGCAACGGCAAGATCGTCCGCGAAGTTTGCGTCGCTGGCAGCGATGGTCAACGCCGTGGGCAGGCCGGCGCCGACCTCCTTCGCAAACGTCGGACCGGACAGGACCGCCACCGGGCGATCTACTCCCAGCACTTCTGCTGCCACCTGGTGCGGGAGCTTGCCAGTGTGAAGTTCGAAGCCCTTGGTCGCCCAGCAAACACGCGAGCGGTCATCCAGCAGCGGCTGAATCGTTGTTAATGTCGTGCGTAAACCGTGGCTCGGCACAACGAGCAAAACATCACGTACAGCATCGATACATTCTTCGATGTTGCGGAACGCATTCAGGTTAGATGGAAAGCTGACGCCGGGAAGGTAGCGGGCGTTTTCGCCGGCGGTGGCCATCTCATCAAGTAACTCGAGCTCCATCACGCCGCCAAGGCGTACGTCGCTGCCACCACGGGCGAGCTGTAGCGCCAATGCCGTCCCCCAGGAGCCGGCGCCGACGACAGCGATTTTCTGTGCGGGTGTCGTACTTATTAGTGCTTCTCCGTGCCCTCGGCTTCCTGTTGCGCCGCCTGCTGCCGTGACTGCATATATAGCGCATCAAAGTTGATGGGCTGCAAGACGAATTCAGGAAAGCCGCCCTTCTGAATGATGCTTGCAATGGCCTCCCTTGCATACGGAAACAGGATGTTTGGACAGAAGCTACCGACAATTGCGCTGAGCTCTTCCTGCTCGTAACCGGCAACCTCGAAAATACCGGCCTGCTGAATCTCGACAAGGAACAGCGTTGTATCTTCGTCTTTGGCGTCGACCGTCAACGTCAGAACCACTTCATGTAGACCTTCTTCAATGTCGTTATGGTTGCTGCGCAGATTGAGGTTGGTCTGCGGCTTCCATTCGCCACTGCGAAACACAGCGGGTGCTTGTGGTGATTCAAAGGAAAAGTCCTTTAAGTAGACCTTGTTGATGGAGATTCGTTTTTCAATTTCGTCTTTGTTTTCGTCGGCCATGCTGATTACCTGGTTTCGGTTCGTGATCAATCGTGGAGCTTGTCGAGTAGTGGTCCGGCAAGCGATGGTTGTTTACTTACTTCTTGGTTTTGCTCTTGGTCTTCTTGCCCGTTACAACCGGAAGCCCGGCTTGGCTCCATGCGGCCATTCCGCCCTTCAGGCCGTAGACGCTGTCGAAGCCGGAATTGCGCAATGCCGTGACAGTTTTGTTGGAGCTTACGCCACTGTCGCACACTGCCAAAATAGGTTTGCTCTTGAATTTATCAACCTTGTCGCGGTTTGCTTCAAGCTCGTCAAACGGTATGTTGCGTGCATTGACGATATGTCCGCGGGCGAATGACTCTGCATTTCGCAGGTCAATGACGGTTGCATCGTTGTTGATCAGGCCAACGGCATCAGTGGGATCCACAGCAACCAGGCCGCTGGCCTTGCGGCGCAGCTCGGTAAAGATCAAAACGAATAAGCTGATCACGAGAGCAAGCACCAACACGGTATGATTGCCGGTGAATTCGAGGAATTTGTCCATTGTTTATTATTCGGGGCCGGAGATGTGATGCCCAGGTTGTGGCAAAGGGCGCATTATACCAAACTGCCGAATAATGAAACCGCTCAAGCTCATCTTATTCTTCGCTCTCGCCGCCGCTATACCGGCACCAGCGCAGCAATCTGAGGGCGATCTCACGAAAATCAAGGAGCAAGAGCTTGAGGACGTTCGGCAACGTATCAGCGAGCTCAAGAAAAATATCGACGACCAGGTCGCTACCCGCGACCAGCTGACGGCTGAGCTGCAGGACGCGGAGGTCGCAATCGCAGAAAAACGGATTCGACTCAAGGAGCTCGAACGCGAACGCGAGTACTCGGCTAAGCGAAAAGAGGAACTTGAAGGACGGCTTGCGGTACGCGAGGCGGAGCTGGACGAAGAATCCACGGAGTTAGCGGAGCAGGTTCGGGCTGCTTACATGAGCGGCAGCCAGGAGAGAATTAAGCTGCTGCTGAACCAGCGCGACCCGGCGACCATTGGCCGCCTGATGGCGTACTACGGCTACTTCAACGACTATCGGGCCGACAACATCGAGGTAGTAACGGCTGCAATAAGCGAGCTGGCCGAGTTGCACGAGCAGGTGGCTGCTGAGGAAGCGCGGATTGCGGATCTCGCACGAGTTCGTTATGCCGAGCTGACCGGGCTAAATGCGGCGCAGGAGCGCCGCCAGACATTGCTTGCCGGCCTGCAAGACAAGATCGCCGACGAGGGACGCGAGGTAGAGAAGCTGGCCGCACAGGAAAAAGACCTGTCCCGGCTGATCACGGAGCTCACGAGCATTCTGTCCGATTATCCGATTCGATCGGAAGAACCGTTCAGCGGACACAAGGGTCGTTTGACCTGGCCGGTCGCCGGGCGATTGTTGCACGACTATGGACAACCGCGGGTCAGCGACCAGCTTAAATGGAATGGTGTCGTGCTTGCGGCACCGCGCGGGCAGGAGGTGCGATCCGTCTATCACGGTCGTGTTGTATTCGCAGATTGGCTCGCGGGCCTGGGTCTGTTGGTCATTGTTGATCACGGCGAAAGCTATATGACCCTGTATGGCTACAACGAAACGATCCTCAAGAATACGGGTGACTGGGTCGCCCCCGGCGACGTCATCGCAACCGTTGGCGACAGTGGAGGGCAAACGCGATCGAGCCTGTATTTCGAGATCCGGCGCGGCACGCAGCCGGTGAATCCACAGCAGTGGATAACCCGCCAACCAGGCCAGTAAAAACGTGACGGACGCATGTAGGTCCTGTCTCGGGGCTATGCTATCGTCGGGAGTCCCGCGCGGCGGATGTCGTAACCGGGGTGGCAGGAGACATATATGTTATTGAAAACCAGAGCAATTCTGGTTGTAGTTGTCGGCACCGTGATGGGCCTGAGTTTGTCGCTTAGTGGCAGCCTGATGGCCAACCGGGCGCTACCCGACAATGATGATCTGGCGTTGCAGCAGGCTCGGCAAATCGCCGAAGTCATGCAGCGGGTCAAACGCAATTATGTCGAGCCAGTAGGCGACAAAGAGTTACTCGAAAACGCAATTCGCGGCATGGTTAGCGATCTCGATCCGCATTCGCAATACCTGGACGCGGAGGAATACCGCGATATACGCAGCAGCACCACAGGTAGCTACACCGGCGTCGGCATAGAGGTGAATCAAAAGGACGGCGTCATGAAGGTAATTACGCCAATGGCCGGATCACCGGCAGCACGCTCGGGAATACGTAGTGGCGATCAGATCATTGCTGTCGATGGCGTGGAGGTCGACGCGACAAAGCTCAGCGAGACCATTGGTCGTATGCGTGGCCGGGCCGGGTCGCGGATCAGCATTACGGTGCAGCGCGGCGAAGAGATAGTGCTCTATGAAATGCGCCGCGAAGTTATTCGCGTTGCCAGCGTTCATCACGAATTACTTAGTCCCGAGTTCGGCTATGTTCGGGTTAATCAGTTTAGTGAAACAACAGCGCGCGAGCTAAGTCGAGCCATTGACAGCATGCAGGATGACAATGAGGGCATGCTGAATGGCCTGGTTCTTGATCTGCGCAACAATCCCGGCGGTGTTCTGGACGCGGCGGTAGACGTATCCGATTTATTTCTGGACTCTGGCGTTATCGTCACGGCGAATGGCCGGACTGCTGACGCACGCTTCAGACGATCTGCCCATCGCGGCGATGTGCTGGACGGCGCAGAAATGATCGTTCTCGTAAATCAGGGATCGGCATCGGCATCTGAAATCGTCGCCGGCGCGCTCCAGGATCACCGGCGCGCGCTGGTTGTCGGAACAACAACATTTGGCAAGGGCCTGGTGCAGACTGTTATGCCCCTGTCCAAGGGCCGGGCAATCAAACTTACGACGTCGCGCTACTTCACACCTTCCGGGGACTCAATTCACGAGACGGGAATCACGCCGGACATGTATGTTGAAGACACGCCTGGATTTCCTGACCTGAGTCTGAGCGGTGTTGTGAATCGTGAACTGGACGGCCAGTTGCTGGCGGCGGTTGAGCGCCTGCAGCAACAGCAGGTAATGCATAGCAAGGCGCTATGACCTGCCGACAGCTCCTGCTTGCAGCGGCAACAATGCTGCTGGCGGCTCAAAGTGCGGCGGAACCGTTGCCCCGTATCGCAATCATTATTGACGATCTTGGCTACCAGATGGCTGCAGGTCGTCGAGCGGTGGCGATTGGTCACCCGTTTCCTGAAACGCTCGCAGTGCTCGAGCGCGAGCTGCCAAAACTGCGCGCAGAGGGTTTCGGGCTGGTGACTATCAGCGAATTGCTGACAAAGCCATTGAACCGGATCTGATGAATGCGATCTAATGCAGTTATGAATAAGACACTCAGCGGATTTCTCGCAAGCGCGCTGCTTATTAGCGCAATAGTACATGCGCAGGATGAGGACGAGGATGCGGCGCCCGCAGCAACGAAGGGCGAAGTCGCCTGCACAATGCAATATGACCCGGTGTGTGGTTCCGACCAGCAGACCTACAGTAACGACTGTGTTGCACGGGCAGCCGGTGTAGAGGTCGTCGCCCAGGGCATGTGCCAGACAATCGAATCAGGTTGTAACGAGCAGTTCGACCCCGTCTGTGGTGCTGATGGCAACACCTATATCAATGAGTGTTTCGCTGGCGCATCTGGCGTGCAAATCGCGGGCCTTGGCGCCTGCACCGCCAATGGCTGCCCGGGCGTCGACGAGCCGGTCTGCGGCATGAACGGGCGCACCTTTGTAAATCGTTGCGAGGCAGACGTAGAGCGTGTTCCGGTACAACGCAAAGGCCACTGTGATATCGATAACTGCCCGAAAGTTTATGCCCCGGTTTGTGCGGATGATGGGGTGACGTATGACAATGCATGCAATGCCGACAGAGCCGGAGTTGTTGCCTTCACCGAGGGCATTTGTGGTGTACGGCCCTGCCCTAAGATCTTTGTGCCGGTGTGTGGCTCAGACGGCCTGACCTACAGCAATGCCTGCCAGGCCGAGCGCCGCGGCATGCGAATCGACTACGCCGGCATGTGTGAAGGACAGGGCAGAAACTGTCCGCGCATCTATGCTCCGGTTTGCGGACTCGACGGCGTTACCTACGACAATGAATGCCAGCTGGACAATGCTGACGTGATCAAGGCTTACGCAGGAGCCTGCGCCGGCGACTGAGTTGCTACCAGGCAGACCGTAGCCGGCCTTTATCATCGGCCTGATAGGGCCTCCACGCCACCCCAACCAGCGGCACATGAATGTCGGTGCTTTTCGCGCGCAGCACAACCTCAACCAGGTCCTCAGTCAGCTTGTCCGATTTTGTGTAGACCCGCTTGCCGAGATAGACGGCGCCGAGTTTTTCAAAGTCTTGCATGCTGCTCCGGCCAGCTTATGGATAGGTGTAACTGGCACCTATTCCAAGCGGCACGCCAATCGTAAAGTAGATCAACAGGAAGATGGTCCAGGTCACGAGGAAGGACATCGAGTACGGCAACATCATCGCTGTCAGTGTGCCGATTCCTGTTGTGGTTACGTAACGCTGGCAGTAGACGACAACCAACGGAAAGTACGGCATCAACGGCGTGATGATATTGGTACTCGAGTCGCCGACGCGGTATGCCGCCTGCGTCAGGTCTGGAGATATTCCCAGCGTCATTAGCATCGGAATGAAGATAGGCGCCAGCAGCCCCCACTTGCCTGTCGCTGAGCCGACAAACAGGTTGATGATGCCGGTCAGTAACACGATACCAATCAAGGTGATGGCAGCGGGCATCGCCAGTGCTTTAAGGCCGGCGGCTCCCTGCAGCGCCAGTAACACGCCGAGGTTGGACTGGCCAAACGCGTACACGAACTGCGCGATAAAAAACATGATGACCAGGTAGTAAGACATCTGGTGCATGGCCTTGGTCATGCCGTCGATGATGTCCTTGGAGCTCTTGATGGTGCCGGCGAATACGCCATAAACGACGCCGGGAATAACAAACATCAAGAAAATCAGCGAAACGATTGATTGCATGATCGGCGCGGCACCGGTTGCCAGCGAGCCGGCGGAGTCACGCCAGGCCGAATTGCCCGGCCAGGCCGTGACGAACATGAAAATAACGCCGAGTAGCAAGGCGACCAATGAGGCGCGCAGGCCTTTGCGCTCTTGCGGCTCAAGGTCATGCATTCTTGGCAGGTCCTCGAGGTCACCATCAAGCTCTGTGCCTTTCAGGCGCGGCTCGACCACCTTATCGGTCAGGTACCAGCCGAGGCCGATGATCAGCACTGAGGACGCGGTCGTAAAAAAGTAGTTATTAAGTGGGTTAAGCACGATTGCGGGATCGAGAATTCGCGCCCCGGCTTGTGACAGCCCCTGCAACAGCGGATCGAGTGACGAGGGTACGAAGTTCGCCGAGAAACCGCCTGAAACGCCTGCAAAAGCAGCCGCGATGCCTGCCAATGGATGCCGGCCTGCGGCGTAGAAAATAACGCCACCCAGTGGAATAACGAGAACATATCCGGCGTCCACGGCAGAGTGGCTGACGATACCAACCAGAATGACCATGGGCGTGACGAGCCACTTGGCGGTAACGCCGAGCAAGGCGCGCAGGCCGGTGTTGATGAAGCCGGTGTGCTCGGCTACGCCGATACCAAGCATCGCAACCAGCACAACACCGACCGGGTGAAAGTGTGAGAAATTCGTCACCATCACCGAAAGCCACGCTGTCATCGCTGACCCGGACATGAGGTTGTTGATGACCAGCGCTTCCTGGGTGCGCGGATCGACCAGGCTGAATGTCACGTAGGACAAGAGCCACGACAACACCCAGACAGCGAACAACAGGACGATAAACAACACCGCCGGGTCCGGCAGCTTGTTGCCGATGCGCTCGACGGACGCAAGCATACGGGTGACAAAACTCTCTTTCACAGCGTCTTCTGACATTGGAGGCCCCAGCCTTATTGTTATTGAGCGGAGTTTACTCAATCATGGCATCCGCGTCGCGCCTGCGCGCAAACGAACTTTTCGCCCAAGTGTTTGTATTCGTAACGACCCGGGGAAATGGCATGAACATCAGAACGATATTCCAGAACGAGAATCACGAGTGGCGCAGCGGCTGGCGAATCGTTGCCATGGTCGCGGTTCTCGGGGTCGTGGGTGTTGCCGTCAATGTCGGTTGGAAGGCGCTCGGCCTGCCCGGCCGCAAGGCCGGCGGACCGTGGATGTTTCTGTTGTTCGCAACGCTGATAACAGGGCTGGCTCTGGGCGGAATCATTTTGTTGCTGCGGTATTTCGAAAATCGCGGCCTCGATGCGATCAGCATGCCCTTCTCTGCCAGGGCCTGGAAAGAAGCAGGAACAGGAGCGCTGCTGGGTGCTATGCCAATCTGTTTGCTGGTGGGGCTCGCACTTGTTGTGGGATACGGATCGATTACGACCGGTAACCTGGTTATGTCTGCGCTCTTGCCCGCGCTCTTGCCCACGCTATTGGCGCTCTTTCTGCTTGCAGCTTGGGAAGAATTCGTACTCCGGGGCTATCTGTTACGGCAGCTGTCTATCGGTTTCAATCCGATGACGGCTGTCGTTATTACGGGCGCGCTGTTCGGTCTCATGCACAGCGGCAATCCCGGGGCAAACTGGGAGGGGCTGCTGTATACCTTCGTTGGTGGAGTACTGATGGCGCTGCTGGTAATCCGCAGCGGCTCGTTGTGGCTCGTGATCGGCTATCACTTCGGCTGGAACGCGGCCGCGTACAACCTGTTCGGACTCGAGCTGTCCGGGCTGGAAGGCGACACGAGTATCTTCGTTGGCACACTCTCTGGCGCGGATTGGCTTACAGGCGGGAGCTACGGATTCGAGGCGTCGGTACCCGCCGTCGTGTTCGAGATTTTGGTGTTGTCGATCGCGCTCCGGGTCATCAAGCAGAAGGCGTCAGAGCCCTTTTTGCAGCAAGGGCTCTGACCCGTCGAGTGACTACCAGCCGCAGCTGCGGCCTTCGTTCTGCTCTTTGAGGTAGCCCATCAGTGGCTGGAAGTAGTCGATGATGGCGCTGGCATCCATCTCGCGAGTGCCGGTCAGCTTCTCGAGAGTCTCTGGCCATGGCTGGCTCGAGCCTGCTTCGAGCATTGCGGTCAGACGATCGCCGGCTTCTTTGCTGCCGTAGATAGAGCAGGCATGCAATTCGCGCTCGTGCCCTGCGGCATCACACAATGCGCGCTGGAATTGAAACTGCAGAATGCGCGCAAGAAAGTAGCGCGTGTAGGAGACGTTGCCGGGCACGTGATACTTCGCGCCCGGATCAAAATCGGCTTCACTGCGCTCGACCGGCGCTGCAACACCCTGGTAGCGCTCGCGTAACTCCCACCAGGACGCATTGTAATTCTCCGGCGAGATTTCACCCGAGAACACTCCCCAGCGCCACTCATCGATGAGCTTGCCAAACGGCAGGAACGCGATTTTGTCGAGCGCCTGCTGCATCTGACGGTTGATAATCGCTTGGCGCGTTTGTTCGGCCGAGGCGATCAGGCCGATCTCGGCGAGGTATTCGGGCGTCATTGACAGAGTGATCGTGTCGCCGATGGCCTCGTGGAAGCCGCCATGAGCGCCATTGCGAAACAGCATCGGCTGCTGATTGTAGGCACGCTGGTAGTAGTTATGGCCGAGCTCGTGATAGATCACGCGCAGCTCGTCATAAGTTTGTTTGATGCACATCTTGATACGCAGGTCGTCATCAGCGTCGAGGTTCCAGGCACTGGCATGGCAAACGACATCGCGGTCTGCAGGAGCGGAGAACATCGAGCGCTCCCAGAATGTATCGGGCAATCGATCCATGCCAAGCGATACGTAGAAGTCCTCAGCCGAGCGCACCATTTCCTGCGGCGAGTAATTCTTGGTCTTGAGCGTGGCATCTACGTCGAGGTCGGACATGCCCGGGTATGGCTCCATGATGTCGTAAATAAAGCCCCATTCCTGTGCCCACATGTTGCCCAGCAGGTGCGCCGGAATCGGTCCGTCCTGAGGGACCTTGTCGGTGCCGTAGCGCTCACCAAGCGTGGCGCGGACGTGGCAATGCAGCTCGTCATACAGGGGTTTGACCTGCCCCCACAAGCGGCCGGTTTCACCCTCAAAGGACTCCGAGTCCATGTCGTACTTTGAGCGCCACATATCACCCATGTCGCCATAGCCGAACTCGTTCGCGCCCTCGTTGGCAAGTTCGGTGAAGCGCTGGTACTTGTCACGCATCGGTACGGAAATTGCGCGCCATCCAGCCCAGTATTCCAGCAGCTCGTCGTAATCCCGCGTTTGCTGCATCAGAGCTTCCATTTCATTTCCTGAGAAACACTGGCCATCTTTGCGGCAATACTTGCCGGCGCCGTACATGCCACCAAGCTCGGTCAGAATCGTGGCCTGCTCCTTGCGCTTGGCGTCATCGTCTGGCGCGACCATTAAAGCGCCAAGTTTGAGCGTGTTGAGTGCGCGACGCGTTTCGGCGCTAACCTCGACGTTGTCGTATTGCATGGCTTCTTTGACTTTGGCCGTATGCCAGGCTGCGTAGCGCTGATTGGCGAGTGCATCGACGATGCCGGAGTCTTCGTTGATGTAAGTCGCACGCAACCAACCGGCCGCGTTTAATTCGCGCCAGTATTCCTTGAACTCATCGTTTACGCGAGCGACAAATTCGTCAGCCGTTTCTGTCGGCCCGGCCACTGTTGGTTCGTCAGCTGCTTGCTGCGAACACGCAGCAAGAACCAATGCGAGCGTCATGCCCGCAAGCAAGTTTGCGAATTTCTTCATGATGATTTCCTGCGAGTAATTCTCAGTGAATGCCGTGCATGCCGCGCCGCAAGAGCGGAGAGATCAACAGCATAAACAGACCAAAGCCGACCCCGACAACCATCAGGAACTGGAACAACTCCGTGTAGGTCGCCAGCGCACCGGCAGAGTTTGTGACCTCACCACCATCGGTGGCCATCGCCGCCATCTTGCCAAGTCGTGTCGCAACGGTTTCCGAAAGCGCCGTGGCGAGGAACCAGGTGCCCATGCTGACGCCGACCACTTTGCCGATCGACAGCTTGGTGACAGCCGACAAGCCGACCGGCGACAGACAAAGCTCACCGGTTGTGTGCAACAGGTACGCCAGAACCAACCAGATCATGGCAACCTGGCCCGCCGCGTTCGGGAACTGGGCGCCCAACACAAGGACGCCGAAACCGAGGCCTGCCTGGATGATGCCAAGCGCAAACTTCGCCGGTGTCGAGGGCTCGAGGTTCTTCTTCGATAACCATGTCCACAAAGCCGCGAACGGAATCGCGAGCAAGAAGATGAACATCGCATTCAGAGAACCGAACTGGGCGGCCGTGAAGGTGATCCCTCCAGCTTCGCGATCGACCACCCTATCCGCATACAAGGTCATGGAGCCGGCGGATTGCTCAAATAATGCCCAGAAGACAACGGTCGACAGGATCAGGATCATCAATACGACGGTGCGGCCAAACTCTTCGGAGTGATGCGTCTTGAAGCCATACACAACAAAGCCGATGATCACAGCGATTGCAGTGTAGGCGGCGTACTCAGCGAGTTCGGCAGACCCCGGCAGGAAGCCGAGGTTGGCGCCTGCGGCGTAGGCGCCGATAAGCACGGCCACGGCGGCAAAGCTGTAGGCCATATTATTGTTGCCGGCCTTCTTGTGCACCATCGAATACAGGACGATGCCGACGATGGAGGAGATCAGGAAGACATTCTGCGTCAGCAGTACGACAGGCTCATGCTGCACCAGCAACCAGAGCACACCGAGTACCGGCAGGCTTAATAGATAGATGGACCACTCCCGGCTGATCGGGCCAAACACTTTTTTCGATAAACTCTCGGGGTCTGCTGGTTCCGCGTGCCCCATCAGGTATTTCTGACCGTAAGTGAAAGAGATGAGGCCCACAATCATGCCGATACCCGCCGCGCCGAAGCCATATTTCCAGCCGAAGGTCTCGCCAAGCCAACCGCATAAGAGCGTTGCTGTGAAAGAGCCGATATTGATGCCCATGTAGAAAATCGTAAAGCCCGAATCGCGGCGTGGGTCGTCCCTGGAATATAGCTTGCCGACAATCGTAGAAATGTTCGGTTTCAGGTAGCCGACACCCATAACGATAAGGGCCAATGCAAAGTAAAAGACATTAAGCGCGGCAGTGTCACGGAAGGTCAAAGCCTCAGCTAACATGGTTCCTGCCACCAATACTTCGCCGCTGGCCAGCGTCAGGTTCTCGGTGAGCACGGTTCCCGCCGCATAGTTGATGGCCTTGAAGCCCTCCACGGCCATGAGCAAATGGCCGAGCGACAACATAACGCCGCCAAACAGAACCGACTTGCGCATTCCCAGGAAGCGGTCGGCGATCAGGCCGCCGATAACCGGCAGCGCGTAGACGAGACC